>ERZ826764.24-NODE-24-length-217896-cov-39.401008_pt1 | contig 217896 bp, 180 predicted proteins | sample MGYA00519870_ERZ826764 | MGnify/ENA primary metagenome ERZ826764 (study PRJEB31778, sample SAMEA3449239) | human gut metagenome | biome: human gut; feature: human-associated habitat; material: faeces | place: United Kingdom | collected 2010/2012 ... | reverse complement strand
TTGACTGCGAGACCAACAAGTCGAGCAGGGACGAAAGTCGGGCTTAGTGATCCGGTGGTTCCGAGTGGAAGGGCCATCGCTCAACGGATAAAAGCTACCCTGGGGATAACAGGCTGATACCCCCCAAGAGTTCACATCGACGGGGGTGTTTGGCACCTCGATGTCGGCTCGTCTCATCCTGGGGCTGTAGTAGGTCCCAAGGGTTGGGCTGTTCGCCCATTAAAGAGGTACGCGAGCTGGGTTCAGAACGTCGTGAGACAGTTCGGTCCCTATCCGCTGTGGGCGTTGGAAATTTGAGTGGAGCTGTCCCTAGTACGAGAGGACCGGGATGGACGTAGCTCTGGTGCACCAGTTGTTCTGCCAAGAGCATAGCTGGGTAGCTACCTACGGACGGGATAAGCGCTGAAAGCATCTAAGTGCGAAGCCCCCCACAAGAAAAGATTTCCTCCTTTAAGGTAAGACCCGTGAGAGACTATCACGTTGATAGGCCTCAGGTGTAAGTGCAGTAATGCATTCAGCTGAGAGGTACTAATAGGTCGAACGCTTAACCAATGGTTTAACTCTGAGAATTTGGTACTCATTCAGTTTAAAAAGGGAAATTGACTTGCAAGAGGCAAAACCTTTTGCATAAAAGCTACCAACGATTTGTTTCACAAATCGGGTAGGCTTATTAATCCGGTGACTATGGCTGAGAGGATACACCTGTTCCCATCTCGAACACAGAAGTTAAGCTCTCATGCGCCGATAATACTTGGCGGGAAGCTGCCTGGGAATGTAGGTCGTTGCCGGTTTGTAAAAAGGATGATTTAAGTAAATCATCCTTTTATTTTATTTTTGAAAGGGGGCAAATGAGTATGAAAATGAGATCAACTGAATATGAATTTCTATCTTGTCATCTGCCTATGGCTGTTTCCGACGGGGGAGCGGAAAGCGAGGGATTCAGCTAACCGCCGCTTCAGAGATTCAGAGATTCAACGATTATTTACTGACATATTTTGAGGCATGGAGGAGACGACTATGAACAAAGACATTAAAAATGCAGCAAACCTTTCTAAAGATCAGAAGAAGAGACGAGCTTTGAAACTGACAGGCGATATAGCCGCCGACATTTTGGCCGGCCTTCTCATCGGATTTGGAACATATAATTTTACAGTAGCGGCCGAATTTCCTATGGTGGGAATAAGCGGAATCGCGCTGATATTTTATCACCTGATGAATATACCGATCGGTGTATCTTCTATCATCTTAAATATCCCTATAGCATTGATATGCTATAAAGCACTGGGGAAAGATTTTTTTGTGAGATCTATAAGGTCTATAATAATTACATCTCTGATCATAGATACGGTAGCGCCGCTTTTCCCACTGTTTACAGGAGATAAGCTTTTAGCGGCCATATGCGCGGGAGTGCTGTCGGGAATCGGATATGGCCTTATCTACATGAGAAATTCTTCGACGGGAGGAACGGACTTCATAATAATGTCGTTTAAAAAAGCTCATCCGCATCTGACTATCGGAAGCATATCCTTTGGTTTGGAAGCCCTGATAATATTGATAGGTACTCTGGCCGTATCCAGACAGGTAGAAAATCTCATCTACGGAATGATAATAAGCTTCATCATGTCTACAGTTGTCGACAAGGTGATGTACGGACTTTCCGCGGGAAAGATGACACTCATAGTGACGGGAAAGCCATATGAGGTGGCCGACAAGATAAGTACGACTACAGAGAGAGGATGCACATTTATAAAGGCTCAGGGAAGCTACTCTGAAGAAGAGAGAGAAGTGGTGATGTGCGCCTGCAGCAATAAGCAGATGTTCGCCATAAGATCTGCCGTAATGGAAGTAGACCCTGACGCATTTATTGTAATCCTGGATTCCAATGAAGTCGTAGGAGAAGGCTTTAAAAAAGCATAAAAAAATATTGAAAAGTTTACTGTGAAGGCAGTTTACACCTGAAAATGGAGTCTTTCTTTATTCGGGATCATATGGTATAATTATTTGATAATGGCGAAATTTTGTTCTGCGATTTATCGAGCTCCATCAGGAGGAATTTACGAAGGGGAGGAAGAAGAATGACTATCATAAAAATAATGTTTTCGTTGCTCATTTGTTTTCCCCTGGTAGTCCTTGGATATCACTTTTTAAAGAAATTGGTGGAGCAATTATATAAAAAATAGGAGTTTGCGATGAAAAGAGGAGTCTTCATCTCAATAGAAGGGCCTGACGGTTCCGGAAAATCTACCCAGATCAAAAACATAAGACAGTTTTTTAAGGATAAGGGTATAGATATAATATTTACCAGAGAGCCGGGAGGAACTCCTATCGGGGAGCGCATAAGAAGTATAATCCTGGACAGAGACTGCGCTGAGATGGATGATATGACGGAGGCTATGCTCTATGCTGCGGCCAGGGCTCAGCATGTGGTGCAAGTCATAAGACCTGCTCTTTTGGCCGGTAAGATAGTCATATGCGATAGATTTGTCGATTCCAGCATAGCATACCAGGGATACGGCAGAGGACTGGGAGAGGCCGTGTCCGTTATCAATGATTACGCCGTCTGCGGCTGCCTTCCCGATGTGACATTTTTGATGAAGATGGACCCGAGAGTAGGCAGAAGGAGAATAAACGTCCAGCAGCAGGACAGGCTGGAGCGTGAAAAGGACGATTTCCATGTGCGGACATATGAAGGTTATCTGGAACTTGAAAAAAAATATCCCGGCAGGATCGTCGGAATAGACGCCGCCAGGAGTATAGAAGAAATCAAAATAGATATCTATAAAAAGCTGGAGGAAGTGTTAAAAGGTGTCACTGAGTAAGTATCAGTCAGATAAGAAACTCATCGAGAGAATAGGTTCCTCGATAAAGGCAGGAAGAGTCTTCCACGCTTATATAATCGAAGGAGACGCAGTCTCGGGCAAAGAGGACTTTGCCAGGGAATTCTGCAAGGCCATAGCCTGCCTCGAAAGACCGGGAGAGGGCTGCGATAGATGCGTAAACTGCCGCAAGATAGATCACGGTAATTACGAAGACTTTCATTTTGTAGAGTCCGACGGCATGTCGGTGAAAGACGAGCAGATCTCCAAAGTGCAGTCAGATATAAGAAAGAAACCCATGGAAGAAAGACATATGGTGGTCATAAAGGACGCCGATACCATGACTTTGAGGGCTCAGAACAGGCTTTTGAAGACTCTTGAGGAACCGTTTGAGGGAACGGTGATGATATTGCTTTCTGAGAACAGAGAAAATCTTCTTGAGACTATAAAATCCAGATGCGTCCTGTACAGAATAGAAGGCGAGAAGCAGGAAACTGCCGCAGGCGAAAGCGCAGAGGCTTTGTTTCAGACTATTGCCGAAAGAAAAGGGTTCTTTAGGAGCAAAGAAGTGCTGTCAACTTCGGTCAAGAGCAGAGAGGAAGCCATGCAGCTTCTGGACGGGCTTGAGAGAATATATCAGAGACTTCTCAAATGGGAAGACGAAAGAAGAAAATTTTTCACTAGAGAAGAGATATTTGCCGGTATTGAACTCATAGAGGAAGCGAGAAGAGATCTGCTTTCTAAAGTCAATTATCAGTATGCTTTAAAAAATCTCATATTGAAGATTGGGATATAAGAAAATTCGGAGGAAAATATGGTTAAAGTAGCCGGAGTAAGGTTTAAGACAGCCGGAAAAGTATATTATTTTGATCCCGGGGAACTGAAGGTTTCGGCGGGAGATCATGTCATAGTCGAGACTGCCAGAGGAATGGAATTCGGTACTGTGACTATGGATATAACTGAAGTAGCTGAGTCCGAGGTGGTAGCGCCGCTCAAGCAGATAGTCAGAATAGCTAATGATAAAGATCATAGACAGCACTCTGAAAATGTAAAGAAAAAACAGCGGGCCATGGAGCTCTGCCAGGAAAAGGTGGATAAGCACGGCCTCGTGATGAAGCTTATAGACGTAGAATACACTTTCGACAACAGCAAGATAGTATTTTATTTCACCGCTGACGGAAGAGTGGACTTCAGAGAACTGGTAAAAGACCTGGCAGGAGTCTTCAAGATGCGTATAGAGCTTCGCCAGATAGGAGTAAGAGACGAGGCCAAGATGCTGGGAGGCATAGGAAGCTGCGGACGGGCTCTATGCTGTCATAGCTGGCTTGCCGATTTTGAACCGGTATCTATCAAGATGGCGAAGGTGCAGAATTTATCTTTAAATCCTTCAAAGATATCGGGAATATGCGGAAGACTCATGTGCTGCCTGAAATATGAAAACGATATATATATGGAATTCAGAAAAGGAATGCCCGACATAGGAGAGAGAGTAAAGACTCCTGACGGAGTAGCCAAAGTAATAGATACAAATCTTCTTGAACGTAGCGTAAAAGTCAGACTTTACGTCGATGAGAAGCCTAAGGGAAAACGCGGCGAGGAAGAAGACCAGGAAGAGAAACTGTCAGCCGATATATATACTTACAAAAAGGAAGAGATCAGGCGCATAGACAGGAGAAAGAGCAGCAAAAACGAGGATATCTTCGAAGGGGTCGACGCCGATACCATGAAAGAGATCAAGGAACTGATCAAGGACTGACATGGAAACAAACATAGAGTTTTCGCCGATTGTCAGGGAAGGCGAAAGAATAGACGAAATCGGATTCGGCGGATATAAACTGATCCAAAAACCCGAAGAATTCTGCTATGGCGTAGATTCTGTTCTTCTATCCGATTTTGCAGCCTCACGGATGAAAGAAGGCGCCGACCTTGTGATAGATCTGGGGAGCGGAACAGGAGTAATTCCGCTGATACTTTGTCATAAGACCAAAGCTCCGCAGATATGGGGAGTCGAGATTCAGGAAAGTTCTCTCGAAAGGGCCGCAAGAAGCGCCCGGCTAAACGATGTATCAGATCGAGTTTCTTTTATACTGGGTGATGTGAAAGATGTAAAGACCACATGGGGAAGAGACTTTAAGGGACGAGCCGGCGCAGTAGTGAGCAATCCTCCGTATTTTAAGGCCGGAGGCGCCATCAGAAGCTGGCAGGGAGCTAAGGCTGCTGCGAGGCACGAGACCACTGCCGGGCTTGAAGATTTTATGGAGTGCGCAGCTTATCTTCTCAGAGATAAGGGAGATCTTTTTATGGTTCACAGGCCGGCAAGGCTGGTAGACATATGCTGCTTTGGAAGGGCAGCGGGACTGGAACTCAAAGAGCTGATATTCGTCAGCCCTTCAAAGGACGCCGCCGCCAATATACTGCTCCTTCACATGGTGAAAGGAGGGGGCAGCGAACTTAAAATACTGCCGCCTTTGGCTGTCTACAGCGATAGAGGCGAGTATACGGAAGAACTGCTCAAAGCATACGAGAGATTTAAATAAATTTGCATATTATTATGGAAACGATTATACCTGTCACATATCCTATGAGGCCGCCTTTGAGAGCGTGCCTCATTTGTTTTACGTGAGTTACACCGAAATAAAGGGCTAAGACGTATATTACAGTCTCACAGCCTCCTGTCATCACGCAGGCCACGCGGCCGGCGTAAGAGTCCGGACCGACTGATTCGAGTATGTCCTGCAATATGATGAGGGAGCCGCTTCCCGAGATAGCCCGTAAAAACATGAGGGGCAGAAGCTGAGCAGGAATGTCCAGCAGATCGAGAACAGGAGAAAGGGCTACATCTATCAAGTTGAGAACTCCGGAGGCGGTCAGGCTGTTGACAGCTATGAATATACCCACCAGGAACGGGAGTATATCCAGGGCAGTACGTAGCCCTGTCTTTGCTCCTTCTATGAAATAATCGTAGATGGGCGCTCTCTTGATGAGTCCGTGAAGAATTATGACTGCGCTCATTATCGGGATAAAACCTAAAGACAAAAAGGAAAAAATCTCTGCCAACGTCAGCCTCTCCTTTCAAAAAATTTACATGCGGCTATGGAAACTGCGATGGTCACTGCCGCGGTTATCACCGAAGGCACCACTATGGAATACGGATCCGAGGAGCCCAGGTCGCTGCGTATCTGAATGGCCATGATAGGAAATATGGGGGCAAAGGCCATATTTACCACGGCGAATGTACACATGTCGTTGCTGGCTACCGGCCCTTTATGGTTTTCCGCGTCGAGTTTTTCCATGGCTCTCAGAGCGAACACTGTGGAACTGTTTCCTGCGCCGAAGATATTAGACATGAAACTCATGATTATGGAGGAGAGAGTCTCCGGATCTTTCTGCCTTGGAAACAGCAACTTCGTAAAGGGCATGAGAAACCTGGACAGGCTGTTTATAAGACCTGTTCGCTCAGCGATCTCCATGAGGCCGCTCCACATGGCCATTATGCCGGCAAGGCCGAATACAAATTCCACGGCTGCGCCGGAGCTTTCCGTCAGCGCCTCGCTGAGAGATGACAAGTTACCGGTGAAAAAGGCATAGGCGATGGAGACCAAAAGTATTATGGCCCATATATAATTCATCATATTGAGACAGACTCCTTTCATGGTAATAAAAGGATATGCGAAAAATTTAAAAACATGTTGAAGTATTTTCCATTTTTGGGTTATAATATAGACAGAGCCTATCGGACAAGGAGGAATAAGATGACGATAACAATTACCTGGCAGGGCGCGCTGCTTACGGCTATCGCCGTACTCGGTATAATTTTGTTGATATATCTGATCGTTTTGATCAGCAATCTGATAAAGACTGTAAAGAACGCCAATAAAGTTTTAGAAGACGCGCAGGTCATTTCGGCTATAGCGGCTGATAAGGCCAAGAAGATAGACGGCATCGTTGACGGCATAAGCGACACCGTGAGCACTGTCGTAGACACTGTGAACGGAAACAAGAACATCATATCTGCGGCGACCAATGTGGTAAACGCAGCTGCAGGTCTTGCCGGCATGGTGAACAGATCTGAAAAGAAGAAGGAGAAAGAGGAGGAATAAGCGATGAAAGCGACAGGAATAACGAGGCCGGTGGACCCCCTGGGAAGGGTAGTAATACCTGTGGAGCTGAGGAGAAGCCTCGGCATCAAAACTGACGATCTCATGGAAGTATTCGTCGAAGGCGAATATATCATGCTTAAAAAATATGAATCTAAATGCATATTCTGCGGAAGCGGCGAGGATGTGGTCTCGCTGCATGACAAAAATGTATGCAAAAAATGCATCGAAGAAATGAAAGAATTATAAGTCGTCCGGAGGATAAAATTGGCAAAGTACATTGTAAAGCAGAGCGGACCCCTTAGAGGAGAGGTGCAGATAAGCGGGGCGAAAAACGCCGTCCTGCCGCTTATGGCAGCTACGCTCCTTTCCGAAGAGGAATGTGTGATAAGAGACGTTCCTCAGCTCAGGGATGTAAGCCTGATGAAAGAACTTTTGACGTCTCTCGGTTCTGAAATAGAGGAGCCGGGAGAAAATATGCTGTCCGTAAACACAAAAGATATTCTGACTACGGAAGCAAATTTTGAATTGGTAAATAAGATGAGAGCATCCATATTGGTGATGGGGCCGCTCCTTGCCAGGAAGGGAAGGGCCAGAGTGCCTCTTCCGGGAGGATGCGCCATAGGCACCAGGCCTATTGATCTTCATCTCAAAGGATTTGAAGCGCTGGGCGCTGTCCTTACTGTAGGCGACGATTATGTAGAAGCGGTGGCCGGAGGACAGGGCCTCGTGGGCGAGACCATATATCTGGACTTTCCAAGCGTGGGGGCGACAGAGAACATAATGATGGCGGCTGTCTTTGCGGAAGGGACTACCTATATAGAAAATGCTGCGGAAGAGCCTGAAATCGTGGATTTGGCAAACTTTCTCAACAAGATGGGAGCCAAGATAAAAGGAGCCGGAACAGATACTATAAGGATAGAGGGCGTAAAGTCTCTGGGAGGAGCTAAACATACGGTTATCCCTGACAGGATAGAGGCGGGAACGTTCATGCTGGCGGCAGCCATAACTAAGGGAGCCGTCCATATCTGCAATGTGCTGCCCGATCATCTGAAGCCTGTGATAGCTAAACTGAGAGAGTGCGGAGTACGTATAGAGGTTGGAGATGAGGATATGATAGTGAGAGGTAATCTGGGGCCTCAGTACGCTACAGATATAAAGACCTTGCCTTATCCGGGATTCCCTACGGACATACAATCGCCTTTCATGGCGTATCTGACTACGGTGGAAGGAGCCAGTACGGTCATAGAGACCGTGTTTGAAAATCGCTTCATGCACGTTTCACAGCTGGGCAAGATGGGAGCCATCATCGAGACTGCAGGGAACAAGGCCAACATAAAGGGCGGTTCCAAGCTCAGGGGCTGTCAGGTAATGGCTACAGATCTGAGAGCAGGCGCTGCGCTGGTGCTGGCCGGGCTGGTAGCCGAAGGGTCAACCGAGATCTCGGAGATATACCATATAGAGAGAGGCTACGAGAAGTTTATAGAAAAGTTTGGGGCTCTCGGAGCCGAGATAACGAGAATAGACGATTGAAAAAATCCCGAGATGCAAGTCTCGGGATTTTTTATCTGTATTTGTCTGTGACCTGAAATTTTTAAAAAATTTTGAGCATATCGTTTTGATCTTCACTGTTATAGAGGTACAAAGAGCCTTGGGTCTCATCGAACCAACAGTATTTATAGATGCTTATGGGTTCTGTTCCGTAATACTTATAATTGTCAGTGACAAAGATTATTTTGCCGTTAGAATAAATGAGCCACGAACTTTTCGGGGTATTCTCAGAATCGCCTCCGTCTGTAAATATTTTTATATATGAGTCCACACCTTCATTAAAGCATGTATAAAATCGGTTTATTTCATCGACATTTATACTTTTCTCTTCACTTATAATGACAGCTGAGCGATCACTTGCTGCTTTAAGACTAAGATCATGGTTGCTGTAAACGTCGAATATTTCATCGTAATATGAGGAGGCCTCTGAGGATATTTTTTTTAGATCAAAAGCCCGAAACCTTGTGAACTCCATGGGCTCCTCTACAGTTTTCGTCGTGTAAAATCTGACGTTTTGATTTATGCCCAGCTCTCTTTTGAAAAATTTCTCAGAATCGATATAAACGGTCATGAGAGTACCGCTGTCATAGATAAATCCGCTGCGGCTGTCTCGATAATCTTCCGTCAGCAGACATATAAGCTCAACCTCATTATCGCTGGAAGATTGAGATATATCTATTATTTTCATGTCTGCGGAGCTTATGAGTACCTCTAAAGTGGTAGTCAAAACTATCGCAGCAAAAATCAACGCTAATACTATATATGCCGCTCGGTTTGAAATTTTTTTTCTGTTTATCATTTTCGACTCCTATTCGCGCCAAGAAACAATAGAGTTTTCATCATGTCGGAATTCATAGGCGGCACCGTTAGGCTGAGTAACGTAAGCGTTTGCCTGAAGCTAATTATTCTCAAAAGGTATACCTAAACGCATTATATGTTCATGCTCTTCAGAAAAAACACCGTAAGCTCCAGATAAAAGATGGCGGTAGCTCCGCTGTGCGATCACCTTAAACCTTCCGTCATTGGCGGCGCCCGTATTTTCTACCTGGCCACTGTAACGTATGCTCCAATTATAATACCATAACTGTTAAATGATTGTAAATAACTGGGGTAAAGATAAAGTGGTAAGAGAAGAGAAAACAGCGGCGAGAGAGGAATTCCCGTCTTTTTAAAAAATCACCTTGTCATACGAAGCGAAACACAAACATATAATATCGGGTAGGAGGCCCGGTATATGAAATCTTTAGTACAAACCGTTATTCTCATACTGATAATCCTCATCGGAGTACCTCTCGCCCTGGGGCTTTTGTTCGGGGGAGATAAAGGGGAGACTCTAAAGGCAGAGGAAATGAAAAATAAGATGGATACCCCCAATACCATAAAAGTGTGGATGGAAGACGCGGGGGAGGTAAGAGAGGTCGATTTTGAGGAATATGTCGCATGCGTGGTGGCCAGCGAGATGCCTTCGGACTTTGAAGAAGAGGCGCTCAAAGCTCAGTCAGTAGCGGCCAGGACATATGCCATGGCTAAAATACTCAAATACGACGAAAAAAAACCTGATTCTCATCCGGAGACTCCTGTATGCGATACTACTCACTGCCAGGCGTACAAGACAGAAGAGAAACTCATAGAAATTCATGATGAGGGCTGGGAAGATTCGGGACTTAAAAAAGTAAAAAAGGCATGTCAGGCTACAGAAGGGGAAATGCTGTATTACGAGGGTGAGCTGGTCATGCAGCCGCTGTTTTTCAGCTCAAGCGGAGGAAAGACAGAAAATTCGGAAGACGTTTTTTCCGGATCATATCCTTATCTTGTAAGCGTCTCCAGCCCGTATGAAGAAGGAGCGAGCCATTCGGACGAGAAGAAGACTTTCACATTGACTCAGATGCGCAGCGCCCTTGAGGAAAAATATCAGGACAGGCCTTGCGGCAGCCTGTCGCCGGACAACATAAAAATCCTATCCAGAACTTCAGGCGGCCGAGTAGAAACTATGCAGGCAGGGCAGGCGACATTCAAGGGCACAGAGATAAGATCGGCCATGGGGCTTTCGTCAGCGCTGTTTTCCATAGAGTTTGAAGAAGGTGGAAGCGGGGGAGAGACTCAGATAGTGTTTACATCAAACGGTTCCGGCCACGGAGTGGGCCTCAGCCAATACGGCGCCAGCGGCATGGCTAAAGAAGGAAGCGATTATAAAGAGATACTTTCCCATTATTACACCGGAACGAAAGTATATTGAAATTGATCTTGATCTTTTTAAAGCGCGGATAATAAGCCTTGATTTTAAGTGTGACTGTATTGTATTATTAGAGAAGAGCATCTCTTTTTCAGGAGAGCGACGGAAAGGAAAAATCATGGCAGATCTGAAATATTTGAACCGTTTAGCAAAAGATTACCCAAATATAAAGGCCGCTTCTGCGGAGATCATAAATTTAAAGGCCATTCTAGCGCTGCCGAAGGGAACAGAGTATTTTTTAAGCGACCTTCACGGAGAGCATGAGGCCTTTATTCATATGTTGAAAAGCGCGTCGGGAACCATCAAGATGAAGATTTACGAGCACTTCGAAAATGTTCTCAACGAGAGAGAAAGAGAAGAGCTGGCGGCGCTTGTATACAATGCCGAGGCGGAGATCGCAAGACGCAGGAAAAGCGAGAAAAATTTTGATGATTGGTGCAATGTGGCTATATATCGCCTTATTACGATATGTAAGTCGGTGTCCACAAAGTACACTCGTTCGAGGGTGAGACAGCGTCTTCCCAAATACATGGAATACAGCATAGATGAGCTTCTTCACGCCGATGACGAGGCCAACAGATCCCACTATTACAGCGAGATAATAAATTCTATAGTAGAGTGCGGAGTCGCCGAAGAATTCATAATTGAACTTACGGAAGCCATAAGCAGGCTTGCCGTAGATAAGCTTCACATAATAGGAGATATCTTCGACAGGGGGGCGCACCCGGACGCAATTATGGATTTTCTCATGAACTTCCACGACGTGGATTTTCAGTGGGGAAATCACGACATAGTCTGGATGGGAGCCGCAGCCGGAAATTGGGCCTGTATAACCAACCTGCTGAGAATGAACATAAGCTACAATAATTTCGACATGCTGGAAGTCGGCTATGGGATAAATCTCAGACCTCTGGCCACTTTTGCGGCGGAAGTGTACGCCGAAGACCCGTGCGAATTTTTCAAGCCTCACATTCTCGACCATAATAAATACGACCCCGTTCCCGAGCAGCTGGCGGCGAAGATGCACAAAGCTATAGCCATATGCCAATTTAAGATAGAGGGACAGAGGATAAAGGCACATCCCGAATATAATCTAAATAAGAGACTTCTGCTCGATAAGATAGATCTCAGCAAGGGGACTGTAGAGGTAGAGGGAGTAAAATGGCCGCTTAGAGATGTCAATTTCCCTACTTTAGATCCTGAAGACCCTTATAGGCTAACCGAAGAAGAGGAGGAAGTAATGCGCTCTCTTGCTGCATCTTTCCTCAATTCTGAAAAGCTTCAGACTCATATAAAGTTCTTGTATAATCACGGCGCATTATATACCCGCATAAACGGAAACCTGCTGTACCACGGCTGCATACCTATGAACGAGGACGGAGAATTCAAAGAGGTGGAGCTGTACGGCAAGAAGCTCAAAGGCAAAGCTCTGATGGATTATCTCGACGATCAGGTCAGAAAGGCTTATTATGCCCCGGAAAGTTCAGATGAAACAGGATATAAAGGCGATCTGATGTGGTACCTGTGGCTGGGCGGCGATTCACCGCTGTTCGGAAAGGAAAAGATGACCACCTTTGAGAGATTGTTCATCAGCGATAAGAGCACCCATAAAGAGTTTACCAGACCTTATTACAAGCTGATAAAAAGCAGGGAAACATGTGAGAAGATAATAAGAGAATTCGGGCTGGATCCTTCGAGAGGAAAGATTCTCAACGGCCACGTTCCCGTAAAGATAAAGGACGGAGAGTCTCCTGTCAAAGGCGGAGGTCTGCTCTATGTGATAGACGGAGGCATATCCAAGGCTTATCAGAAACAGACCGGCATAGCCGGGTACACTTTCATATTCAATTCCAGATTTATGGCTTTAGCCGAACATAAACCGTATACTCCTGTCAGATCCGACGGCACCCAGGAATTCCATTCTCCGGTGATGAAGACGGTGGAGACGATGACGGAAAGACTCCTGATCCTCGATACAGATCAGGGAGCCGATCTGGTGGAGAAGGTAGATGATTTGAAAGAACTGGTGAGGGCTTTCAAAAAAGGTGAGATAAAAGAGCAGTATTAAAGGCGACCGGCCGGGAATATCCCGGCCGGCTTTTTACAATATAGCATGTATGCGCGCAAAGGAATCTCTGATTCCCTCTTGCGCGCTTTTTTTATTTTTTGAAGCATAGGCGTAAAAAGCCGCAGGAGAGAGGGCTGCCGCCGGTCAAAGCTTTCATCTGCGAACGAATATATCAAAGCTTGGCCACATACCTTGTATAGAGGATATTCGCGAAACAAACGCCGGAGCCACTATTTCAACGATTAAACGATATGGGGAGCAATAGTAATAGTATCAGAAATCCATTCTCTAAAATTACTAAGAGAATGGAATCTTCAACTGATGGTATGAAATACGGCGTTGGCGCAAAATAATTTTAAAAAAGAAAAAGTCTATTGACAATTTCTAAATTCTATGTTATTAATACAAAAACAAGTGTATTCGAATACGGTATACAACGACGAAAGAGAGGGAGGTTTTTAAATTGACGGTTAAAGTTAAATTTGTAATGGCATTAGTGATTGTCGGATTGCTTACTGTCGGTATATTTGCAAAAGAAAATTATAATGAGAAAAAATTTGCAAATCAGGAGACTTTTACAATCAGGCTGGCGCATGTATCTAACGAGACGTCGCCCATTCATTTGCAGTCGCTAAAGCTGAAAGAACTTCTGGAGGCTGAAAGCGACGGAAGATTTAAAGTTGAAATTTATCCCAATGGACAGCTTGGAGGAGACAGACAGGCCACGGAATCCGTTTCCCTTGGAACCGTTACTGCGTCTTTACCGGGAACGGCGATATTATCGGGGTTTGAACCCAAATTTATGGTAGGCGACTTACCATTCTTATTCACAAGCAGAGAGGCGGCGTACAAGGCTTATGATAATGAGCTGGGCGAAGAACTCAACAAACTGTTGGACCCTTTGAATCTGGTAAATCTGGGATACAGCGAGACAGGATTCAGACATATCAGCAACAGTAAGCACCCGATCACTACGCCTGAAGATTTAGAGGGAATAAAGATCAGGACTATGGAAAATCCAATCCACATGGATTCTTTCAGGGAATGGGGCGCAAGCCCGACTCCGATGGCTTTTTCAGAGCTGTTCACAGGTCTCCAGCAGGGAACCATCGATGCTCAGGAAAATCCTCTTCAGATCATATCATCATCCAGGTTTTATGAAGTTCAGGACTATTTAACTATTTCAGGCCACTTCTTCGCTACGGGAAGCCTGCTGTTCAACAAGGACTTTGTCGATAAGCTTCCTGATGATTTGAGAGAGATACTTTACGACTGCGCCAGAGAATCGACTATATACGGCCGAGAACTGGTGGCGGAGATGGAAGCCGATTACCTGGAAGAACTCAAAGCCAACGGCATGGAAGTAAACGTTCTGACAGACGAACAGAAACAGTTATTTATCGACAAATCGAAACAGGTCTATGAAAAATATGAAGATGTGCTTGGAAAAGATCTGATCGAAAAAGCGAGAAAGTATAATGGAGAACAGTGATATGAAACTTTTAAAATGGTTAAATGAGAATTTTGAAAAGTATATTTTGGTAGCGTCACTGGTTGTTATGATCGTGATCATCTTCGTACAGGTTGTGCTTAGATATTGCTTCGGAACTACGATTTCCTGGGGCGAAGAACTTACCAGATACATAATGCTGTATCAGATATGGATAGGAGCGGCCTATGCGGTTAAGGAAGACGCGCACCTGAGAATTACGACTTTCCGCGATAAATTCAGCAAGAAAAATTCCATGAGGATAGAAAATGGAGTCTTAGTTCTCTGGATGGCATTTGCTGCGTTCATTTCTGTGAAAGGCGTAGAACTGGTGGATTTCCTGATGGGTCAGGGACAGCTTTCGCCGGCAATGCAGCTGCCGATGTGGGTAGCATATATGTCGGTGCCTCTGGGATGCCTTTTGATGTTCATCAGATTGATTCAGAAACTTTATCACAACATAGTGAAAACCAGTGCAATGGAGGTGAACGATAAATGATACTTTTACTGATTATATCATTGGCTGTATTTGTGTCCATAAGTCTTCCCATCGGAATATCGCTGGGATTGTCAACTGTAATAGCGTTGATTTTCATGACGGACATAGACACCGTTATGGTTGCCCAGACAGCGTTTGCGTCCCTTGATTCGTTTACGCTGATGGCTATACCGTTTTTCATGCTGGCAGGAAACTTCATGAGATACGGAGGAATTTCAAAGCGACTGCTGGATCTGGCAGATCATATTATAGGATTCGTAACAGGTGGCCTGGGAGCGGTAACGACGTTGACCTGCATGTTCTTTGCGGCGATTTCTGGTTCCGGCCCTGCAACTGTTTCAGCTATCGGATCGTTCATGATGCCGGCTATGAAGGAAAAAGGCTATGACCCGGGATATTCGGCAGCTCTCACCGCTGCGGCAGGCACCATAGGCGTCGTAATTCCGCCGTCTATACCGTTTGTAATATACGGCGTCGTAACAGGTACTTCTATAGGTTCGCTGTTCCTGGCCGGTATCATTCCGGGAATATTGATGGGATTAGCGCTGATGGTTACCAACTACAGAACTGCAAAGAAGAACGGATGGCTGGGAAGCGGACAGCGTCCTAAATTGAGATCAGTCGGCAAGGCGACAAAAAATGCGTTCTGGGCGCTGATGAGCCCCGTAATAATTCTGGGCGGCATATACGGAGGTATTTTTACTCCGACTGAAGCAGCAGCAGTATCCTGCGTATATACGTTTGTAATCGGCAAGTTCGTATACAAAGAACTGGACATGAAAAAACTAATGGATTGTCTCAAAGATACAGTTCTGCTTGCAGGGGCAACATCGTTTATGATAGGTCTTTCCAGCGGATTTGCGTTCCTGCTGACCATGAAGCAGGTTCCGAATACTGTCGCAGAGGCGCTTCTGTCAGTTTCCGATAATAAGATAGTAATACTTCTGATCATAAATGTATTCTTACTTATAATAGGCTGCTTTATAGATAATATTTCAAGCTGCACGATTTTAGCCCCGATACTGCTGCCTGTAGTAGTAGCGCTGGGTGTGGATCCGATTCATTTCGGAATTATAATGACGATGAATCTTGCTATCGGATTTATAACTCCGCCTTACGGAGCTAACCTGTTTATTGCTTCCGCAGTGGGAAACACGCCGATGGAAAGCATCATAAAGCGAGTATGGCCTCTGATATTGACGATAACGGTAGTACTGATATTGACAACATTTATACCGGGACTGTCGATGCTGTTAGTTTAAATTAGATGAGTTAGGAGCGATTAGTTATGAAATCATGTAATAAAAGAATGGAAGTTATGCCTTTTGGCGGATTATACGAGATCTTTTCTAAAGCAAACAAGCTTGAAGAAGAAGGCAGGCGCATCATACATATGGAGATCGGAAGGCCTGATTTTGACTCTCCCGATTTTGCCAAGGAGGCAGTTAAAAAGGCGCTGGATGAAAGCAAGGTGCATTATACGGACGTCAACGGCGTAGATAAGCTCAGAGAAGCTATCTGCGCGAAAGAGGCCAGAAAATTCGGCTTAAATTACGACCCTGAAACTGAAATTACAGTAATGTCCGGAGCAGCGGAAGCCATCGGCGTGATAATGCTTACCATGATGAATTTCGGAGAAGAAATCATCGTGCCGAGTCCATTCTTTTCAGCATATAAAGAACAGGCCATAATCGCAGGCGTCAAGCTTGTAGAAGTGCCGGTGAGGTTGGATGAAGACTGGGAACTGAACGTCGACAGGATAAGAGAGGCGATTACAGATAAGACCAGCATGATCCTGATCAACTCGCCTAACAATCCGGCGGGATACGTCCTGGACCGCGATAACTTGACCAGAATAGCAGATCTGGCCAAAGAACGAGATTTGATGGTGATTTCGGATGAATGTTATGACGAATTCGTCTACGGACAGGAGCATATCTCTATAGCTACATTGCCTGACATGAGAGAACGCACCCTTGTGGTTAAATCCACGTCTAAGCAGTTTTCCATGACCGGCTGGAGAATAGGCTATATATTAGGGCCTGAAAACGCCATTAAATACCTCAATAAGGTTCACCAGAACTTTTCTACCTGCGCTACGGCCTTTGCTCAGTGGGGCGCTGTCGAAGCGTTTAAAAACGGAGACGCTTTCATAAGGAATATGGTGGCCGAATTTGAACGGCGAGGAACGGTCTTATACGAAGCTTTGTCAAGTACCGAGGGAATCAGAGTGAAAAAACCTAAGGGCGCCTTTTATGCCATGCCGAATATTGAAGATCTCGGAATCGGCGAGAGTGAGTTCTGCAATTATCTCATGGACGAAGCCGGCGTCGTAGGAGTTCCGGGCAGCGCTTTCGGAGAATACGGAAAAGGACATATAAGGCTGGCATACTGCAGGTCACTGGAAGACATCAGAGAAGCTGGAGAAAAAATTAAGCTTGCGGTAGAAAAACTTGGAAGGTAGGGGGACCGGCTATGAATGATAAATGTAAAGTCGTATTGAGCAGCGTGCTGGTAAGCCAAGAGGAATCGAAGTACGAGAGAGGCTTAATAGAAAACGCAGGTTTCGAGTTTTTATTCGTACCCAATGAGAATGAAGAACAGTTTAAAAAAGAGATCGTAGACTGCGACGCCGTCATAACGGCAGACAAAAAGATTCCCGCAGAATATATCGAGATGATGAATAAGTGCAAAGTTATTGCCAGGCAGGGCATAGGATATGATTCCATAGAGCTGGTGAGAAGCAAAGAGAAAGGTATTGCAGTATGCAATATCCCAGACTATTCGATACAAGAAGTATCAGACCACACCATGGCCCTCGTTCTTGCGCTGATGAGACACATCAAAGATTATGACAGGCATACCAGAAGCGGAATATGGGATATAAAAAGTATACATACAGTCGACGGCTATCCTGCCATGAGAAGATTCTCGACCCAGACCCTTGGAATCTTCGGGTTTGGAAAAATTGCCAAATTAGTCGCGAAGAAGGCTAGGGGCTTTGGATTCAGAATCATTGCGACAGACCCGTACGTTTCTCAGAAAGAGGCCGACGAATACGGCGTTGAGCTGGTTGACTTTGATACAGTCTTAAGAGAGTCAGATATAATGACCATAAATATGCCTCTGACGGCGGAAACAAAGCATAAGTTCAATTTGGAGACCTTCAAAAAAATGAAGAAAACCGCCGCCGTAGTAAATACAGGAAGAGGGCCTCTGATCAAAGAAGACGATCTGTATGTTGCGCTGAAAGAACGTATCATTTCGGCGGCTGCCATCGACGTCACCGAAGAAGAGCCGCTTCCTAAGGATCATAAGCTGTTTGAGCTGAACAATTTGATAGTTACTCCTCATGCGGCGTTCTACACCAGCGACTCATACGAGGAGATGAGGAGAAGAGCATGCGAGGAAGTAATTCGTGTTTTGAACGGCGAGGAACCTGAAAACAGAGTCAACAAGTAAGGGTCTTCTTTGTAAAAAGTCCCCTGAATTTCATCCGTTTACTTTATGAATATTTTATAATATAATAATGTATACCAAATTCAAATTACATATATGAAACATATAGTAAGAAGGAGCGGAAGGATGGGGACTTTAAAAAAGATAAAAGAAAACAAGACCTTGACGGAACAGATATACGACGAATTGAAAAGCGCCATTATAGAACTGGAATTAAAGCCGGGAGAATTCGTCACCGAAGAGTATCTGGCAGAACAGCTGGGCGTGTCGAGAACGCCTTTGAAATCTGCCATAAGCAAGCTGATCTTTGAAGGGTTGATGGCATATGAAGTCGGAAAAGGCACTTACATATCTGAATTGACATATGATCAGCTTAGAAATTATTTTCAGGTGAGACAGGCTCTCGAGCCTCTTTCTGTAGAGCTGGCTAAGAAAAACTGTACTGACGCTTTCCTTAAAGAGTTAAAAGATATCGTGGCCGAGCAGGAATTTGTGACGTTTAAATATGTTGATTTTCCCAAGAGGTTTTTTGACGCTGACATAAGATTCCATGTCGCCATTGCGAAAGCGGGAGGCAATGAATATCTGGCCAATCTGATCGAACCTATAATGGTCAACTGCAGCAGATTCTTATATACGGACGGATCGCAGGAAGTGCTGAATAAGGCCATCGAAGAACACCATCAGATAATAGACGCTATAGAAAACGGCGATGTGGAAGAAGCCAAATCTATGATCAAGAATCATGTGGAAAATTCCATGAGACGTCTTGTGATCGTCCCTGACAACGAAGATGAAAAAAAGAGCAGGGGCAGCATTAAGGGAAAGAGAATAGAAAAATAAGGACCTGCCGCATTTTGCGGCAGGCGCCTTTGCTTTTATGGAGATCTGCCGGTGATGCGTTCGCACTACATTTCTTTTCCCGAGCATATATAGATTCTTACTGCAAGAGCGAGGCTCTCGTAGCCGCTCAGGGAGAAGGGATTTATATCGAGGATTTCCCCTATCTTCTTCAGCCTGTATCGGATAGTATTTTTATGCTGAGACATGGCCTCTCCTGTCTTGACGAGATCTCCGCCGCATTTTACAAAACTTATAAGCGTATTGAGAAGACCCGCATTTTTTTCTGCATCATAGGCCTCGAGAGGCAATATATAGCTTCTGCTGTATCCGTACATAGACGGCTTGTGGATGAAAGGAAGTATGGGCTGATAAGGGCCGAGGCTGTCAAAGGTTATGAAAGGTCTGCCGGAGCTTTCCTCGGGAAAAGACGAAGCGTAAATGCTTTCTTTGATAGCATAAGTTAGATCTTCTTTCAGATGATGTATCTTTGAAACGCCGACAGTGAAATCTTTTATGAGCTTACTTGAAAAGAGATTTGCATGAGGTTTTAGCAAGTCTTCACTGGTTTCTTCTGAAAAATGACGGCCGGAAAAGATGACGAGAAACCCGTTCTTATATAAAAATACAGAACTTTCAGGCCCCAGCACTTTTTTCTGCTCGAGGTCTCTTTCTATATCGAGGTAGATCTTCGTATCGAGGTGACCGAAATCGTATCTGAAATACAAAGACAGTATATCGTCCTGTATAAAAGGATTTATTTCTTTGACCGCGCGGGAAGCCGCTTCGATATCGGTCTCTTCCACTGAGAAGAGGGCGGTGACTTTCTGTTCCAGATAATAGACAGATTCATATTTTTCGATAGCCTTGCTGACAAGCAGCAGTATATCTTCAAAAAAGGGATATGAATCGTTTAAAATAAAGATGGGAAAATCCATGTGGTCGGCATAGCGTATAACGTTGTCGCTTATAGGCAGTTTAAATATGTTTTTTATTATGAGGCCGCTGCCGTTTTTAGACGCCAGCTTTTTAACTGCGTCATATATCAGGCCGGGATTTTTCTTTGCATACAGAAAGGTGGACAAGGTCAGAAAACCTCCGTCTACCTGATAATTATAATCGTAATATTTGCTGGCTACATCCTTGTCGTATTCATAATCGAGGATGCCGCAGTGAGTTATGGTTTTTTTCAGTCCGCCCCTTCCTGCTATTAAAGTGAGCTTGGAAAGTTCAGGAAAATTTGAGATATCTCTAACTGTGAGCTTCATAGCCCTCCTCCTAATTTGAATTTAGATACAAAAATATGCGACCTTTTTATTAAATTATACACCATAAAACATCGAATTTAAAGGAGTTTTTGTGAATTGACAACCTTATGACAAGAAACGATTATTGAGATGTACATAAATTTTAAAATTATTTGTCTAAAAGGACAAAAATATAGAATGGAAATTCGGGACGGGAAGAAGTATATTCAATATATAGAAAAGGAGTGAGAAACATGAGCGTTTTGATTTTGAACAGAGAACAGATACAAGAAGTTATCGACATGAGAGAAGTCCTCGAAAAGGTGAGAGGCGTCTATCAGCTTAAGAGCAAAGGCGAGTCGGTGATCTGGCCTCTCGTAAACTACGAATTCGAAAAAGAAAATGCCGCCATGGATATACGTTCCGGCTACGTTATGGGAGACGAACAGCTTCACGGGCTTAAAATGCTCAATAACTTCCCTGCCAACGCCGACAAAGGACTGCCTCCTTTCAATGGGCTTATGATGGTCTACGATTCTAATACCGGAATTCCGATAGGAATCATGGACGCTTCATATATTACCTGTATGAGAACCGGAGCGGCGGGAGCTATAGGCGTTGACGCTTTGGCAAGGAAGGACGCCAAGACATTGATGATTTTAGGGGCCGGGAAGCAGGCGCCTTTCCAGATCGCCGCAACTCTCATATTGAGACCGCAGATAGATAAAGTTTACATCGTTGACCCGGTGAACTACCCGCAGGCTCAGGGCCTTGCCGCAAGGATTGAAAAACAGCTTAAAGAAGAATTTAAGATCGACGCGAGTCAGGTAGAATTTATTGCGGAAGAATCTATCGAAAAAGCGACGAGAGCAGCTGATGCTGTCATAACCGTTACCCGAGCCACAAAACCTATGATTATGAAGGACTGGGTAAAACCTGGAACTCATTTCAGTTGCCTGGGCTCTGATATGGAAGGCAAAGAAGAAATCGACGAGAATATATTTACTGGAGCCAAGGTTTATGCTGACGATATCGCCCAATGTATCCGCGTAGGAGAGATGGAGATACCTATCGCGAAAGGGGCCATCAAGAAAGAAGATCTCATGGGAGAAATCGGAGACCTTCTTGGCGGAACCGTAAAGGGCAGAGAGAACGACACCGAGATCACGATCTTTGACGCTACAGGCCTGTATATACTCGATCTGGTGGCGGCCAAGGTCGCAATAACAAAGGCTAAAGATGCCAAGATGGGCATTGAAGTGGATATGTAAATCAATTTGGGAGGACAGATAAGATGAAATTAGCTTGGTTTGGAGTGGAAGAATGGCTGAATCCTATGGATTCATTAGCAAAGATCAATCTGGGAAGCAGCTGCGTAAAAGCTTTCACTATGGACGAATTATTTAAAGTTACAGGACAAGATGAACAGGAATTCCTCAAGGATATGGAGACCATGAGCCTGCATTATCATCACGGAGACGCTACGGGTTCTCCGAGAGTAAAGGCGGCAGTAGCCGGTATCTATCCTAAGGGAGACGTTACGCCTGATGACGTCATGATGGTTCACGGCGGAACGGGAGCCAACGATATAGTTATCATGGGACTTCTGGAGCCGGGCGATAACCATGTTGTCGTTAAACCTTCATATCAGCAGCATTACGATATTTCAAAATCTATCGGAATAGAGACCAGGATAGTTCAGCTGAAAGAAGAAGAGGATTACAAACTCGACTTCGACGCTCTCAGAGCAGCCTGCGATGAGAACACTAAGCTCATCACCCTGACGAACCCTAACAATCCGATAGGAATAACTCTTTACGAAGACGGACTGGCAAAGATCGTGGACATCGCTAAGGAATTCGACGCATATATACTCTGCGACGAGATGTACAGAGGAATGGACGAGACTTACATGCCTTCCATCATGGATTTCGGATATGACAAGGCTATTTCCGTAAGCAGCCTTTCCAAGATGTTCTCCATGGCAGGTACGAGAATCGGCTGGATCATATGCAAGGATAAAGAAGTATACGAAGAATTCAAGACCAGAAGATCATACAATACCATCTGCTGCGGCATAATCGACGAAGTAGTCGCTTCCGTAGCCCTTGAAAATTATGAAAAAGTATGGGCCAGAGCGAGAGGAATCCTGGCTCCTAACAAGAAGATCGTAGAAGACTGGGTAAAGACTCAGCCGCACCTCAGCTTAAAGGGAGACCCTAAGGGAACTACCTGCCTGATTAAATACGATTACGACGTGGATTCAGAGACGTTAGCTAAAGACGCCATGGAAGATCCGAGAAAGATACTGTTCGTTCCGGGAGATTATTTCGATATGCCGGGAACCATCAGAGTCGGATACGGAGCTTTCGGCGATACTAAGACTCTCAAGGAAGGGTTGGAAGCCTTCGGCGAATACCTGAAAAAATGGGAGAAATAGACCATTCAATTAGCGTATAGGGATAATAAGTCCAGTTTCATAACCTTACAACTTTTATGACAGCACAAGACCCGCTTCTTTGGAGCGGGTCTTGTGCTGTCATACCGCATGGGGATTCGGCTCCGGCAAATTATTTGACATTAGAAGTTAAATATGATATATTACATTAAAAATACAATAACTCTGCGAGCGCCTGTCTTTCATCGGCGCAAAGAGAACAATCAGGTCAGAATCCTGAGCGGTCCCGTCGCTGTATAGACAGGACCTTCACGGCCCCGGTACCAACGTAAAGGCCAAACTGTCTGAGCCAGATGTTCTTCGTAGAGAGCTCTCGCACCGGAGTGGTCACCGGTGAAGACAGCAATAAGCAGCAACGAAAACGGGTTGTGCTTTCAGCGTAGGCTCTTTATATCATAAGCAATAGATATGAAGAGATAGTTTAATATACGCATTTATCTTAACTATAAAGCACGGTAGACCCGTTTTTTAATGTTCAAAAATGAGGGTCCCATCGGCGCGGGAGGAGAATTACTGCAATATGAATAAAGATTACATACAGACGATAGGTTCGGTAAAAAAAGAAATAAAAAAAGCCGTGGTAGGGAAAGACGACGTGATAGATAAGACGCTCATGGCGATACTTTCGGGAGGACATATACTGCTGGACGATATACCGGGAGTAGGAAAGACTACTTTGGCTCTTGCCCTGAGCAAAGCCCTGGGACTTTCTTTTAACAGAGTACAGTTTACCCCCGATGTAGTGCCGTCGGATATAACGGGATTTTCGATGTATGACAAAGAGAAGGGCAGCTTTGAATACAGGGAAGGTGCGGCCATGTGCAACTTTCTTCTGGCCGATGAGATAAACAGGACCTCCAGTAAGACTCAGTCGGCTCTCCTTGAGGTTATGCAGGAAGGCAGCATAACGGTGGACGGAGTCACACGCATGGTACCAAAACCCTTTATCGTGGTAGCCACTCAGAACCCTATAGGAACAGCCGGCACCCAGATGCTTCCGGAGGCTCAGGTGGACAGGTTTATGATACAGCTTTCTATGGGCTATCCTACTGCTGAGGAACAGGTCATGATACTCGAAGACCGAGACGATAATAACGAGCCGTTGGAGACGGTGCAGAAAGTGATGGACTGCGAGCAGCTTATGGACGTTATAAACGAAACTGCGGCTGTCAATGTCGACAAGAAGATAAAAAAATACATAGCTGACATAGCGGAGACCTCAAGAAATCACCAGTTCGTTAAGCTTGGATTAAGCCCGAGAGGAGCTATAGCCATAATGAGAATGGCTAAGGCATGCGCCTATGTGAGAGGGATGGATTACGTCATTCCGGAACATGTAAAGGAAGTCTTTCCTCATGTGGCTCGCCACAGGCTCATTTTAAACTCAAAGGCGCAGATGAACGAAGTTACAAAAGAAGATGTCATCAAAGATATTCTGGCGATATCTCCGGAGGCCGAAGTTTATGAAAAGGGGAACAAGCGGTGAAAAAATACAACAACCGGATGAGAGGACTCCCTCATGGTATGAACGCTGCCGGGAGAAAGGCAGTTTCCCTTACCTCAGTATTTATACTGCTGGCCTTTGTGTTTTTGTTTACTACGGCATATTATGCTGCAGTACCGCTGATATGTTTTGCAGTACTTCTGGCAGTCTCGGCAGCCTCGGGGTTTCTGCCCGGCCGGAGGCTCGAATATACGGTAGAAAGCGAAGGCAGAAGCGAAAAAGAGAAGCCTTTAGTTTTTTTCGTCACAGTAAAAAACAGCGGAGTGCTGCCTGTTTTCTCAGTCAGTATAACAGTTGTGCTCCGCAATAAGTTTACAGAAGAGGAAAGACGGGAGAGAATAATAACGGCCGTAGGGCCTCGGGCAAAAAAGACCGTAAAGATGATGACTGAGGAGAAACACTGCGGCTGCGTCGAAGCCTCCATCGAAGAAGCGTACATTTCAGACCCCCTGGGGATATTCGGAAGAAAGAGAACCTCGACGGCCTGCGGCAGTACAGATATACTTCCCTCCGAAAGAGCGGCGGCAGCAGACAGCCGAATATTCAGCAGTTTCAATTCGGAAAGTTTTAAGTATTCAAAGTACCGTAAAGGCAACGACCCGGGAGAAATACAAGGGATTCGCGATTACCGGATAGGCGATAGCCCCAAGACTATACACTGGAAACTCTCCGGCAAGATGGACGATATAATGGTCAGGGAGCTGGGCTACCCTGTAGAAAACGATATATTGCTCATATTCGACAATGCTCAGAGCGAAGGGGTTGAAACGTCAGACAAGAAGATGTCCGTATTTGTCTCGGTGGCCTTAGAACTTCTCCGGCGAGGTATTCCTCACAGCATGGGATGGTACGACAGGGATGAGAATTATTTTTTCATAATGGACGTAAACACAGAAGAACAAGTGTGGAACGTAATAAGCCGTATCCTCAGATCGGCTGTGAAAAACGATAATGTTTCTGCTATTGCAAGGTTCATAGACAATACAGAAGAATATCAGCGGGATTATTCCCAATACATTTATGTAAGCGACGATAACAGAGATATCGAAAGGTTAATGGAGTATGGAAAAGTCAGTACACTTGGAACAGAAGAAATCGGCTAAAGCGGCGGCATGGATATTTCAGATAGCGGCAGCTTTTTTGCTTACCATGGGAACGGTAGGCATGATGCTGGATCTGACGGGAAATATGTGGGCTGCCTCTGATATGTTCTCCGGCAGCTATACGGGAGGGGCCATAAGACTTTGGGATGATTTCGCCAATGTAATGGGAACCGTCAGCTATACGCTTTTGCCTAAATACATGGGAGCAGACGACTACTCAGGACTCTTCGTCACTGTAATGGCGCTTCTCATATTCATGTTCTCTCTTGTCGCAGTCGTAATGCGAAAAAAATGGACGCTTCTCATATACGTTCTGCCGGCAGCGCTGCTGCCCCTGATTACAGATATAGGACCGATGCAGGAAACCGTGATGTTTCTGGCAGCCGGAATCATCATGGCGCTTATAAATATTAGATTCGAGGGAAAAGCTTCGCTGACAGGCCTCGTCCCTGTCGTTCTCGTATGTGTAATCACAGCCTTTACGGCTAACACGGCGGCTGTCAGCCAGATCATGAACGTACCCGAGTTAGCAACCGAATTAAATGATAAAGCTCATAAGATAATAGACGATTTCAGGTATGGGAAAAATCCTCTGGGCGAGGGCGATATGCAGATCGAAAGCAGAGAGGGCATAGACGGCTGGGCAATGGAGATAACTATGGAAGAACCCCAGTCGCTCTATCTGAGAGGGTTTGTAGGAGAAAGCTATACTGAGGGAAAATGGACTCAGCTTGCGCCTGCCGTTTATTATGCCAGGCTGACTCTAACTCGTCAGCTCGATGAACTGGACTTTTCAGCGCTGACTCAGCTCTCTGACGTGGGAACACTTGCAGAAGACGGCGGCGCTTCAGCCGAAGGCGCAGATATAGCCATAAAGACGGACAGAGCGTCTTCCAGGTATCTCTATCTGCCTTATGAGCTGAAAGATACGGATATAGAAGACTCAAAAAACTGGGGAGACAGTTTTACGACAGGTGAAGGCTTTTTTGGAAGCAAAGAGTATTCTTATTCGGCCTCCGCCAATAAGACGGGCCACTGGACGGATCTGTACGGCAGATTGTTTACGATGGACGCCTTTGCCGACGAGACCCTGTCAAGATATTATATAGCCGAGAGCCATAGCAACGCAGACATTTATGATAAGTATACTCAGATGACTCAGAGCGAGGTTCTCGCCCTGCGAAATGCCATAGGCGAGCCGGGGAATCAGGAGAAAGGCCATATCGACTATAAAGAAGCTATAAGCAAGGTGATGAACTATCTCGATGAAAACATCACCTATAAAGAAGACGTGGATCTCACCGACAGCGATAACTTTTTAAAAGACTTCTTTGAACAAGGAGAGGGCTTTGACGTCCATTACGCTACTGCGGCGTCGCTCATGTTCAGGTACTATGGCATCCCCGCCAGATATGTGGAAGGATATATCGTAAGCACGCAGGACGCCGAAGACATGAAAGCTGGAGAACCTTATCAGCTTCCTCTGTCTAACGCACACGCATGGACTGAAATATACATAGACGGTTTGGGCTGGGTACCTATAGAGACGGTAGCTCAATATCGGGAGATAACGGAGCAGGCAGATCTTTCAAAAGGGCTTGAGAATCAGACTAACCTCAATCCTTTTGACACGCCGTCACAGCTTAACAATTCGGGAAGCCAGACTCAGCAGGAGGAAGAACAGGATCAGATAGAAGAACAGACGCCTGTAAATATACTGACTATAATTCTGTTGCTGCTGCTTTTATTGATAGCAATATTTATAGCGATAAAAAAACTCAGGGCGCAGGCAGTCATGAGAAGATGGAAGAGAGAATTCCTCCAGGCGGACGTAAATCTTGGGGTCAGTTCGATATACGCCTTTATGAAAGAGCAGGATTTGAACGTTACAAGGGAAGTAAAGCTAATAGGCGACGCGGCGGCTTTCGGCAGAGAACGGCGCACCGAGAATGACAGAAGATATATGCTTATCATGCTTGATATAATGAAAAAGGAGAAACGGGAGAATGAGAAGAAAAACAGTAAAACTGCTAAGTTTGCTGCTGATATTCGCAATGCTTTTTACAGCGCTGGCAACCGGCTGCGGACAGGATACCGCCTCAAAGATAGAATCCTTAAGAGAAGAAGCGGCAGAACAACTTCTTGAGCAGGCAAAAGACAGAGGAACGACAGATCTGAACAGTCTTGAAACTCTCAATATAGCTAAGAGCGGCATACAGACCGGCGATGATTTTGCCGGAGATTATTATGAAGCTGTCTGCGAGGGGATAAGAGCTAACGGCGGAGTACCGGACAAGGACTCTTACGTCAGCTGCGCTTATGCGGCCATAACGCTCAAGGCTCTCGGATATGACCCTCAGAACGTGGAGGGAACAGATCTGCTGGAGATGATAGACGATTATGAAAAGATGTCGGCAGAAGGAATAGAGGGCCCCGTCTACGCCATAGTAGCTTCCAATTATTGCGGACACCGGCTGGACCATGAGGCCGATTATATGTATTTTATAATGGACGCCATGGAGACGGGAAACAGCTATAGCGGACTGCTGCCGGAGATTGATTATAACGGCATTGCCCTGGAGGCCCTGGCGTACTATGAATTTCTGCCGGAAGTCATGGTGGTCATAGACGGCATATTTAACAGAATAGGGCAGACCCAGGAGGAAGACGGAAGTTTAGGCGAAACATCTTCGACCGCCAGAGTAGTGGCGGGACTATGCGCTATGGGATATGACCCGGCCATGATAAAGCTTCAGCAGGATGCCCCCGACCTTACAAAAGCTCTGATCGACCGGGCCGAGGAGGCGGCAGAAGACGGGAGCTTTACGACGGAGCTGCTCTGGGCCCTCAACGGTCTGCATTACATAATGCAAGAAGAAATGATGCTAAAGAGTAGTCTGTAAAAGAACGGAGTGAGGACGTATAGATAAGTGCGAAAAAGCAATCCGGATATGAGCTCTATGAGATAAAATACAAAAAAATATCATGTAAAGCCCTCACTCCCATCACATTTTTTTCATAAATTTTGGAAAAAGTCTTGCGGGGGGGGGCTCTTATATGATATGATTTAGTCAAAAGCACATGGTAATATCTTAGATATTTGAAGATGTTTTAATAGGGAAATCGGTGAGAGTCCGATACAGACCGCGCTACTGTATTGAGGACGAAAGCACATTTATGCCACTGCAAACAGTCTCTTGAGACTGGTCGGGAAGGTGTGCGAGTAGGATGAATCTGAGTCAGGAGACCTGCCACTTGCTTATAATGTTGTAGCTTCGACGGAAAAAGGCTTACGCATATATAGCACATTTAGGTAGAATAAAGCGAGATATTGGAACATTTGATATGTGAGAATGGGCTATGTTATATGGTGATTAAATTAACGGTCGAAGTTTGCGACCGTTTTTTTGTTGCACAAGAGAATACTGACTGAGTGTTTTCTTGAATATCCGAAAGATTCTGACGTTCAAAATCATTGAGGGAGAGAGTCTCTTTCGGGAGGCGCGCTTTGACGCCGCAGCGCTGACCACGATGCTGCCTAAGATTTTGCGCCGAAACTTTCATGGGAGGAACAGTCTGATTTGAGCAAAAAGAAAAAAAACTTTATATTGGCAGGCATTATCTCAGTTCTGGCTATGATGATCATATTGGTACCGGCATATGTCGTAAGCTCAGGTAAACCGTATTCAGAAGGGGCGGGTATAGATTCTGAGAACGAGATGAGATCGCAGGTGATAGTCACAGGCAGCGATTATCGCCTTAATTATGAAAAGGAACAGGAGATAAAAGAAGCCGAGGAGGAGAGATATCAGCAAGTTCAGAAAGAACAAGAAGAAAGACGGGAGCAGAACGTGGTTCCCACTACTGCGGCAGAGATAGTACAGGAGTGGGACAGTGAAAATGATGACGGAGGTGGTGGACAAGACCAAAACCAATCGGGGACAGGCTCCGGCTCCGGCGATAACGGTCAGGGCAGTGACGGCGGGGGCCAGACCGGAGGAGACGAGACGTTTGAGCCCGGCGACGGCGGCGGTACAGGCAGCGGCTGGGGAGATGATATTTATGATCAGGAGCACGAGGAGATCAAGCTTAAACCCAGGCTCGTGGTAAAGGACTGGGACTCCGGAAGCACCGATATCAACGGCCGCACATACAACGGAAGTTTCGCTACTTTCAGTCTTACGGCCCGCGACTATAAGAACAATCTGATAAGCGATATACAGTTCTATGCGTCGGGCAAAAAACTTGTAGGAGTCAGCGGAAAGTTCAATTACCAGCAGCAGCTGAATTATGTAGTGAGGCTCAAAGACGGAGCTAACAGCATACGCATAATCGTGACCGACAGCGAAGGTAACCGCCGCATAGAAGATTATGTGATATACGGCGATACCAGTAAACCTAATCCGGTGGGCGGACAGGTGAGACTGAGGCTCGATCTGAGGGCGCTGAACAAGGGGTTTCTCATAGACGAGACGGTAGATTACTACAAAGGCGAGTCGACGGCCAATCTTATCCAGAGAGTCCTGAACTCTCATGGATATACGGTTTACCTCGGAAGTTCCGGCTCCATCGACGCGGGAGCATACATAAGATCCGTCTCTAAGCCCGGAATGCTCAAGGGCTACTGGATAAGCGAGGATCTGGACCGCCAGATACAGTCTGAGGGAGGACAATGGGGACAGCCCACATATCAGCATCCCGAGGGCAATTATGACTACCTTGAAGAAAAGGACTTCTACAGCGGTTCCGGCTGGACTTACTGGGTCAAAGAACGGTATGAAGCGTCAGAATACGCTCCCAGCTATGGAGTCTCCAATTATTTTATAACCGGCAGCTGTATGCAGATAACGCTGGCGTGGACTAACTGTATGGGAGCCGATTACGGAGGAGTATGGAACCCGAACTCCGGTATATATTGACAGAATGATTCATTGTAAAAGAAGAAAGGAAAAAGCGATGTTTAAGAAGAGATTGATAACAGTGCTGCTGTCTGTGGCGATGCTGTTGTCGGCAGTTCCCGCATACGCATATGCGGACGAAGAAATCGCCGAAAGGACAGATGAGAAAAGCGATGTTGTCTCAGAAGAAACGGTGATAAAAGACGATAATATCGACGGCGAAGCGGAGACGGAGATGGTTGCAGAGGGCGAAACAGGCGAGACTGCCGACGATGTGAGCGCCGGCGAAGGAGCTGAAACTAATGTTCAGCTTTTCGCTCTGACTGACGCAGGCGACGATCAGGAGACGCTGACTATAGATGAAGCGACATTTCCCGACGCCGGTGTAAGGGAATGGCTGAAAGCCGGACTTGAAAAAAACGACGGAGATACTTTTACGGTCAGTGAAGCGAAGGCCGCCGATAAGCTCGATGAGACTGTCCTGAAGATGACAGAAGGCAATTTTACCGGACTTGAAAAACTCTCCGGAATCAGCCTGAGCAGCCTTTATCTGAGGATGTCCAGCGAACAGGAACTGGATCTTACGGTCATAGACAGCCTGATGAGCAAAACTGTAAATGGGGCTAAGACCGGACTTTTTATAAATTATGATCTCAGAGACGAGAGCTATGTGAGCGAAGGGCTGCCTTCCATCAAGGAAGACAGCAAAACGACTAATTTAAAGACTATACATTTAGGATTAAACAGCGAGAAAGATAGAAATTATAAGATAGACGACTTCATAGAGAACAAGAACATTTCCGCCAATCTTTCTGCGCTTTATATAGATTCTTTCAGTCCGGAGAACGAAAGCGGAGAAAAGGTCGACTTCTCAGATATGATGAGCGGTTTAAACGGCGCTTCTCATAAGAGCAATTTCTCCTTATACATAGGATCATGCGACGGCGAAGGAAACGGACTGAAAAATTTCTTCATATCTGATTTTAAACTGGCAGATGGCAATACAAATGTGGGCACTTTAGCATTTAATGCAGATATCAGAAAAATCGATATCGGAACCTGTAATAAAAAGAGTTTTAATCTAAAGGTCATAACTGATTCTAAAAATCTGAAAATCGAGGGAATAAATTCAGAGACAACAAACCTCGTTCTCGCAGTGCCGAAAGACTCAGATATATCCTTGAAGGGACTTGAGTCTCTCAATATATCAAAGTTCTGTCTGAATCATGTTACAGAGAAAGAGAAGGATGATTATGTAAGCGGCGGCCTGCCGAATCTGACAGGACTCGAGACGCTGGATAGCGTGAAATCGCTATATATAGGCCTTAACAGCGAGTTCGACGGGGGAAAGAAGATCCCCTTCAGCAAGGATCAAGAGGCTCTTACCACTGTAAAGATAGACTCTTTTGGGCAGGTTCCGGAGCCTGAAGTAAAAAGTGTGAGCGGGACGACTACGGGAGGACTGATCAGCAAAACTTTGTGGGAAGTACCGGAGGAAGATCAAGAATGGTTCGAGGATGCCAGCCTGTACAAAAAGGAGGAAGCCGCAGCCTATCTTGAAGAAAAAATTAACGAGTACCTGCACAAAACAGGTGAAAACAGGGCGGAATTTATAGACTTATCAGAAATAGAGAAGCTTGAGCAGGTTGGTAAAGTCTCCTTAGATATAGGAGGCAGCAGTGGCGGAAGACAATTCTCCAGCCAGGAGTATTATCTCTGGGACTTTGGCTGTCAAAACCTAGATCTGAGGGGAGCTACGGCGCTTAAATCGGTGGAGATAAACGGCCTGTACTGTCAGGATATAGATGTTTCCGGCTGTGAAAATCTCAAAACATTGAAACTCAACGGATTGTATTCTGACGTGCTCTTAAAAGGGATAGGCAGCAGAACAATTTACGTAGGAGAAAAACTGCCGATGACGTCGCTGGACTTATCGGATGTGAGCACAACGACAAAGGTCAGCGTTACGCTGAAGGGTACGAAAGTTACGGAGATAAAACAGCCGGAAGTGGGGATGAACCTTAGCGGCTCACAGTACGGCGAGATTCCGTACCTAAATTTGAATGAGAAGAGTACTCTTAGCAACAGCGTCAAATCTCACCAGCAGACAGTTTCGGTCCCTCTGGAGAGGATAGACGGACAACTGGTGCTTGACATGGGCAAGTTGGTAGGCGGCGGTGAGAATGTGAAGAATATAAAAGATCTTCCTGATGCTCTCGCCTCCAAGATGGACGAAGACGGCAAGATAAAACTGGCCAGCATAGACGAGATGGGAAGCGGTATTCTATACAACTATAATGTCCTTGGAAACGCCGGAGGAGAAGCTCTTTTAGGAGTGTTCCTGACATATGAAAACCAAAAGCCTGAGGTGAACGCAGTCGACACAGAGGTGGCTCAGGGAGCGGTCTTTGATCCTACTGAAGGTGTGACGGTAAGAGACGTTGAAGACGGCAGCCGTCCGATAAAAGAGGAGGAAGTCGTCGAGAATACGGTCGATACGACTACGCCGGGATCATATGAGGTAACATACGAGGCAAAAGACAGCGGAGGAGTATACAGCGATAAAAAGACGATAAAAGTTACAGTAAAGGCAGATCCCGTGCTGAGCGTGATAGAAAAGATAAACTCTATCGGATCGGTAACCTTAGACAGTAAGGCTGCCATAGACGGCGCAAGAGAAGCTTACGATTCGCTGACCGACGACCAGAAGACCGAGGTGACCAATATAGATAAGTTGACAGAAGCTGAAACAAGATATGCAGAGCTGGTAAAGGCAGAAGCCGATAAAGAAGCGGCTGCTGAGGCAGATAAACTCATCGAAGTCATTGGCGATAATATAACTGCGGAAAGCAAAGAAGCTATCAAAGCTGCCAGAGCAGCGTACGACGCGCTGACGGCTGATCAGAAGGCTCTGGTAAAGAACCTGGGCAAGCTGACAGAAGCAGAAGAGGCTTATTCAGCGCTTGTAAAAGAGCAGACGGATAAAGAAGCGGCTGAGCAAGTCGATGAGCTAATAGGAGCTGTCGGAGATGAGATTACTCTTGACAGCAGAGAGGCCATAGAAGCAGCGAGAGCAGGATACGACGCACTTACGGATGAGCAAAAAGCCCTTGTAACCGGGCTCGACGCATTGAAAGCCGCAGAGAGCAAGTATCAGGAACTGAAAGCTGCCGCCGATAAAGAAGCTGCCGCCGAGGTAGACAGTCTGATAGGAGCCATCGGTGATGATATAACTCTCGGCAGCAAAGAATCTATAGAAACTGCCAGAGCGGCGTACGACGCGCTGTCAGACGAGCAGAAGGCTCTGGTAACCGGACTCTCCAACCTTGAAAAAGCAGAAGCGCAGTATTTGGCGCTGATTGGAGGAGGCCAGGAAAGCGGCGGCCTCAGTCCTGAAGAACAGCAGGACAATGCTGCGCCTAAGACAGGAGACGACAGCTCCATGGGATACTTAGCGTTGATCATGGCAGCCTGTGTTCTCAATATAATAATATTTTCAAATAAGAGAAAGGAGAGAATGTGAAATGAAAAAAAATTTCATTAAGAAAACAGGTATAGTGACTATCGCTGCGGCGATGCTGTTCACTCTTACGCCTGCGCAGCTGGTTCACGCAGATGAAAACGGCGACTGGCTGGGATTCAGAGACAATCCCGACAACAACAGCGTGGTGACGTATCAGACGCCGAGAAATGCGGATGAGGCTAACCTCAAATGGGCTCAGAAGTTCGGCACAGGCTGGACTGCCAGCCCTACCCCGCCTATCGTAAAAGGAGATTACGCTTACATAGGCGTAGGAAGCAGCGTATATATGCTGGATAAAGAGACCGGGGAGAAAATAAGCGAATGTGCCCTTGAGGGCAACGTCGGATATTCTACCAACCCTATGGTCTACGGAAACGGCAAGCTGTACATTCAGATTTCAAGCGGAAGGATTCAGGCAGTAGAAGTAGATGAAGCGGGAGAAACGCTGAACCCGTCCTGGGTAGCCCAGGCAGAAATTACGGGCCAGACCATATCGCCTATCACTTTCAAGGAATATGACGGAACGGGATATCTCTACTCCGGAGTGTGGACTGGAGAGAACCGGCAGGGTTCGTTCTTCTGCGTCAACACCGATGACGGCTCTATTCAGTGGGAAAATATAACTGACTACGGCTATTACTGGTCCGGAGCTCTGGCCACCGACGATTATGTGGTTTACGGAGGCGATGACGGCATACTGAGAATGGTAGATCCTGTAAGCGGCGAAATATTGTTTGAAGCAGATACGGGAGGTCAGATCAGATCTGCCATAGTAAAGGACGGCGACTACCTGTATTTCACTACAAAATACACTGTGGGCCAGGACGGAGCGGGATCCCTTTGCAGAGTAGATGTCAGCAGCGGTGAGTTAGATAATTTACAGCAGGCCTCTTTTGAGACAGAAGGCAGGATGTCCACCTGTACTCCTGCGGTTTATGATAACAAGGTATACCTGGGCATATCGGGAACGAGCCAGTTCGACCCTAACAGCGGTCATGTGTTTGCCGTTTACGACGCTGAGAGTCTCGGAGAGATAAGCTCCGTCGTATCACCGGGATATCCTCAGGCGGCCGGCCTGCTCTCCAACGCATATGAGAGCAGCGATGGATGCAACTATGTGTATTTCACATACAATGCGCCTCCGGGAGGAATAAAGGTGTTCGCTGAGAGCGGCGGAATCATAAGCGACTATCAGGATCTCTATCTTCCTGACAGCAGCAAGCAGCAGTACTGCATAAGCCCTCTGATGGCCGACGGCGACGGAACCATTTATTTCAAAAATGACAGCGGATATACTTTCGCCGTAAATAAGATCGAGAGCGAAGAGGCTATAACCGGTATAGAACTGACTTCCAGCTATGGGGACGGCGCCCTCGATCAGGATTTTGACAAGAACGTTTATGAGTATACTGCCAGAGTAAGCAGACCAGGCAACACATTCAATGTAAAACTTAATCTGGGAGAGGGAGCTTCGGCCACTATAAACGGACAGGCTTATACTGCCGGTTCATGGATGGAGTATTATTTTGAACATCCTGAAGGAGAAGTTGGCAGCTATGTTGAGATGCAGCTGAATATAGCTGTCACAGACAGCAGCGGCAATACGAGAACCTACAACGTCTATGTATACCCTGACGGATATAATATGATGCTTTCAGAACTCTCGGTGACAGATGAGAAGGGCAAGAACCTGGCGCTTACGCCTACCCTGGGCCCTGCTGAAAATGACTATGAAGCTGCCTGGTCCAGCCCTGAGATAGATGATGAAGATTATACGGCCTATGTCAACCTCAGAGTGGCGACTGCCGACAGCCAGAGGTCGATCGGAGTATTTGCACCAGGTAATAAGCGCATAACGCCGGAGGCTGACGGAACGTACAAGTTCACCTTCCCTAAAGCAGGCGACTACACCTTGACCATACAGGTGAGGATGGCCAACATGTATGTGAGAGAATATACTGTCAAGCTGCCTCATACCGTGCCAGAAGAACACGCGTAGGCAATGAATACTGCGGCAACGGCGGAGAGGATATAATCCCTCTCTGCCGTCGCTTGCTTTAAGAGAGGAAAAACAAAGTGAAAAAGACCATATTTAAGAAGATTGCCGCCGCCGCCCTGGCCCTTTCGATGGCAGGCGGGCCTCTCCTTTCTCAGGCAGCCTATGGGGCAGAGATATCCTCTGACTTGCCGACAGGCATAAGCATGAGCGATGTGACAGAGGAGAACTTTCCCGATCCCCACTTCAGAAACTGGCTAAAATCCTTAGATAAGGACATAAGAGGCGACAGCGAAGTGCTGGATTATTACGAACTGGGCTATATAGGCTCTTCATCCTTGGATGAGAACTACGATGTCCCCACCACAGACGAAGAAAACAGCAAGATAAATACACAGTTTAGAATTCAGTGGAGCGGAGGCTCTACCGTAAATGGAGACACAACCGAGGCCGCTCAGATCGAGAGCATCGAGGGGTGGCAGCAGATGCTGCTGGGCAGAGAACCTGTGATAGAGCTGAATCTGAAGCCTCAGCAGGGAGATGGTTCTCTGAAGGGAGAGCTGGACCTTTCGGACGTCAAGATAAGAGAGTTAGATATCAGAAATCAGCCGGGGATAACGTCCGTCGATCTCAGCAACGCTGCATTTTTGACGGGCCTTAACACCGGGTATCTCCACTCCATCGACGTTTCCGACAGCCCTTTCCTTGGATCAATAGATGTAATATGTGATGAGATAACGCTGGGAGATAAAGAATGTATAAACTGGCTGAGGACGGTAGGGGCCAAAGATGTAGATCTGAGCGGTGTCAAGGATCTTTGGTCGGTACAGATCATAGGAGCGGAGAACATAACCTTCGGCCAGGAATATAAGAGCCTCTGGTATTTCACTATATCGGGGCTGCCTGACGAGAGTTACACCGTTCCGTATTTCGAGGCTGATCAGCCTTTCAGCTTCGGCATAGGGCCCGACGGATCGTATTATCAAAGAGGCAATTTAAAAGAGATAGATCTCAGCCAGTGCAGCGATAAGCTGGACGAACTGTTTCTCGGAGGCAATTGTCTGGCCAAAGTAGATCTGCGCAGCGTCGATCTGGCTCAGAGCGAGAAATATATAAGATACGAGAATCCCGTGCCTAAGGAGAACGCCGCAGACCTTTCTGACCAGAGTCTGGAAGCGGACTACTATATCGAGGACGGCAAGTATAAGATAGATCTCAAACCTCTTCTGAAAGAAAAATATTGGTTTGATAAAGTTCATCTCAGCTTGCTTCACGTGGAGAAATACGGAGCGTCCTATGATGAGGAGAACGCCATTCTCAGCTATGATACTCTTGAGGATGAAAACGGTGATCCTGTAGTCCCGATGTATAGTTTGGACTGTGAGGACTATAACGGAGATATATTCGTCCTTTCCGCATTTTTCAGAACCCTTCATGAAACTGAAAAACCTGAATCAGTCAAACTGACTGATGACGCTACGGGCATCTGCGTCGAGGGAACAGGTTTGACAAAAGACATGTCTCTTTCTGTTACGCCGATGACTTACGATACTGAAGCCGGGGAAGCGATGAAAAAATTCATACCGGAGGGAACTTCTCTCTTCAAGCTGTATGATATTAAAGTAATGCAGGACGGCGAAGAGGTAAAGATAGATCAGCCTCTCAAGCTTACAGTACCTGTCTACGAAGAGCTGGAAGGAACTTCTATACATGTGCTTCATTACGATGAGAAGGACAAAGATAATGAATACACTTACGGAGTCAGCAGACCGTCCGGTAAAGACGGCGCAGTCGTAAAAGACGGCCAGGTAACTGTAGAGGTGGACGGGCTATCGCCTTACGGTCTTGCCGCTTCCGACAAAGATCTGGAGGACATAGATCCTGATAAGCCGTCCCTCACTCTTGAAAAGCGTATGGCCATAAAAGAGATAGAAGAATATAAAGACCCATTCGACTATATCGAACCGGAGCTTACCAAGTTTAATGCGATTAAAGAGACTGCTGCAGATGAGATAAATGCGGCAGAATCAAAAGATCAGATAGACGCGGCTGTAGATAAGGCAAAGAAAGCTATAGACGCTCTTAAAACTTCGGAAGAAAGGCAGGAGGATATAAACGCCGCCAAGGCTGTAGACGACAAGATCAGTCTCATAGGCGAGGTGAGTCTGGAAAGCCGGCTGCTCATCGAGGATGCCAGAGCCTCATACGACGCTTTGACAAAGGAACAGAAAGAGCTGGTGAAACAGCTTGATACTTTAGAAGCAGCTGAAAAGAAATATCAGGAACTTAAGGAACAAGCTGACAAAGAGGAGATAGATAAGGCGGAGGCCGCCTCTGTAGACAAGCTGATAGAGACTATCGGTGAAGTGACTCTCGACAGCGGGGAGACCATAGAAGCGGCGAGAGCGGCTTACAACGCTCTTACGGATGAGCAAAAAGTTCTTGTAACCGGGCTCGACGCATTGAAAGCCGCAGAGAGCAAGTATCAGGAACTGAAAGACGCCGCGGATAAGGAAGCTGCCGCCGAGGCAGACAGGCTGATAGAGGCTATCGGTGCAGTGACTCTCGATAGCGGGAAAACTATAGAAGCGGCGAGAGCGGCTTACGACGCTCTTACGAACAGTCAGAAGGTTCTTGTGAAAAATCTCGAAACTCTTACTAAGGCAGAGGCTACGTACGGATTGCTTGTAAAAGAGCAGAATGATAAAAAAGCTGCCGCCGAGGTAGACAGGTTGATAGAGGCCGTCGGAGATGAGATTACTCTCGACAGCAGAGAGGCCATAGAAGCGGCGAGAGCAGCTTACAACGCTCTTACGGACAGTCAGAAGGCTCTTGTGAAAAATCTCGACTCGCTGATAAAAGCCGAAAGCGTCTATGACGCTATTACTGAAAAACAGGAGACAGAAAATCAGGACGTCCATGAGCAGAAAGGCGAAGATAGCCATACTCCTAAGACAGGAGAGGATCAGAGTCTGACGCCGTGGCTTCTGATGATACTTTTGGGGGGATCAGGAATTAGTTTAATCAAAAGAAGAAAAGATACAGACTTACTTTGAACTGCTATTTAAGAGACTCTTTTCCTCTTAATACTCAGCAGAATGGATAGCAGAAACATATACTTCTTGTATATGTATTCTGCTTATCCAGGAAAAATTGATTATGAATGAAAAAGAAGTAGTAGATGATTTAAGAGAAGAAGAATCGCTGTTGGCGCAGAAAAAGTATGCGGCAATGAGCGACGAAGAACTCCTTCAGTTTATAAGAGAAAAGACTGAAGAGTTCGGAAGACCGCCTAAGGTTGACGAGGTAACAGCCTCAAGGTACATAAAAAGGCGCTTGGGGGCATGGCCCAGAGTGCTCGAAAAAGCGGGTGTGAAGCCGCCTTCCCCTACTTATATGAGAAGAGTGGCTAACCGCAAGGCAAAACGCCGCAAGAGCAAAGCCAATAAGAAAAAGGCTAAAGCGCGCGAAAAAGAAAAGCTGAATAGTAAGAAGGAATAGTGTGAAACAAGTCTGCCTGTGCGTCCGGTCTGTCTGATCGGACGTGTGGGCAAATTTTTTATATACGCCAAAACTTGCATGCAGATGCTTAGAAGTCCGGCTTTGATTACGGCCAAACGACGTCACCTGATTAAAAAAAACGGGTGACATAATGATTTTAGCTTCATCGAATGAAAAATTTGCAAAGTTATTGACATATGCCATAAATTTGTTTATAATAAGGACATAAATGGCATATGCCATAAACTTGTCAGAATTTTAAATAGGAGAACATATGCCAAGACCGAGAAAATGCAGAAAAGTATGCTGTATGCCAAAAAACACCGAATTTGTTCCGGCAGAGAATTATGAAGAAAATAAGGTAATAATAATGACTGTAGATGAATATGAGACTATACGGCTCATAGATAAGGAAGGCTTCTCTCAGGAAGAATGTGGTGAATATATGAATGTAGCCAGAACTACTGTTCAGCAGATATACAATAACGCCAGGAGAAAGATAGCCCGGGCGCTGGTAGAAGGAGTAAGACTCAGGATAGAGGGGGGAGATTACAAACTCTGCCGGGGAGAAGAGACTTTCTGCGGATGCGGAGGTTGCCAGAGACACCGAAAAAAGTCCGCATGTCAGGTTTCGGCAAAATAAAAATCAAGACGTGATGAGCTGCACTGCCGCGGCTTTGCAGATCAAAATAAAAAATAAACGGAGGAAATCATGAAGATAGCAGTAACTTATGAGAATGGACAGATATTTCAGCATTTCGGACATACCCAGCAGTTTAAAGTATACCAGATAAACGATGGAAAGATCGGTGAAACGAAGATACTGGGAACAGACGGAAACGGTCACGGAGCGCTGGCGGGGTTCCTTAAGGCGGAGGGAGTGGATACTCTGATCTGCGGCGGAATAGGAGCGGGAGCGCAAAGCGCCCTTAAAGAAGCCGGAATCAAGCTCTACGGAGGAGTCACGGGAGAGGCGGATAAGGCTGTAGAAGATCTCCTGTCGGGAAACCTCGGATATGATCCAGATGTAAAGTGCAATCATCACGATCACCAGCACTCAGAAGGACATACTTGCGGCAGCCACAATCATGAAGGCGGCTGCGGCCACGGGGGACATTCCTGCGGCCATTAGAGCGACTCCTGAGTTCATGAAAAAGTGAGACAGTCATCTTAATACGCGCCCTCTTTACCGGCTTATCCGGTAAAGAGGGTATTTTTATTAAAATTACATAAACGAGTGGGGTTATGCCCCACTCAAAAGCCGGAAAAACTTGAAAACGAGTGAGTGCCGGCCCACTCAAAACGCAAACTTTTATTAAAACGAGTGGGTGTCGACCCACTCGAAACAGCTATTTTACCGAAAATGAGTGGGTGAAACCCCACTCGAATCAAACATTTTGATTCGAACGAGTGGGTATACGCCCTTTGCAAAATTACATATAATGTAAGAACATTGCTGTAAAATTAAAATTTTTTGCACTTTCACTGATAATCTGCCCACTCGATTCATAACTTTCACAAAAAACGAGTGGGTGTCGGCCCACTCAAAATGCAAACTTTTATTAAAACGAGTGGGTGCAGGCCCACTCAAAACGCAAACTTTTACGAAAACGAGTGGACCCCAACCCACTCGAATCAAATATTTTAATCCGAACGAGAGGGTATACTCCCTTCGCAAAATTACATATAATGTAAATAAATGCGATAAAATGGCCTTCTTTAGTGTTGAGGTGGAAATTTTACCCCACTTAAACCTTTGTTTTAACGTAAAACGAGTGGACAGGGACCCACTCATTTCATAAGAAACATAATTTCGAGTGGGGGCATACCCACTCGGAATCTCTAAAAGCCTTCATCTGAGTGGGACAACAAACATCATTTTTTATAATTTGGAGAGATTGTGACTTCGCTAAAGCCGCAAGGAGGCAACTATAATTATAGGTTCAACCGGAGGTTTTGGTTATATGATAGAATGACTTCAGCCTTGTTCGCGGCCAGGCGAAAAGCAGAAGGCAGCTGGCCAGAATCCGATCAAAATCCGGCCAGAATCCGATCAAAATCCGGCCAAAATCCGGTCAGAATCCGGCCAAAATACGGACAGAATCCGGCCGGGCAAAAAACTGCCGAAAAACATTTGCGGTTTTCTGATGTCATCTTGTTGATCGTTTAGCTTTTGTTTTTTGCGTCGCTGTGGTACAATATCAAAAAAGGAATTGAGATTATATACAGAAAGGCGGACAACATGAGTTTTGACATCTTTGGCAAAAGCATCCAGCTTACCGATCTTTATACGGCCGGCGTAAGATGGATATTTGTCATCTTGGCACTATACATACTGATAAGATCTATAAGATCTCTTTTACAGACAAAAAACCCGTCCGAGGTCTGGGCCTACATGAACATGAGGGTGTTCAGGACAGACGGCGAGGGGATACCGGTAGAGACCGAAGAGATGAGCGTACCTGTCACCCACTGGGAAAGCGTGATAGGAAGAGATAAAAACTGCGATATTTCCATAGAGGACCCCGCTTTGTCGAGAAATCACGGAATACTCATGAGAGATACCAGGGGAGAATGGACTTACAGAGACCTTGGTTCAAAGAACGGGACTCTGATTAACGATGAAGAAGTAGGCAGCGCAGTAGGAGCAAGGCGCAGCTTAAAGAGCAAAAAGAATAAGATAGGACAGATGGGAGAAGCCGTAAATATCGAGTACGGCGATGTCATCAGGGCAGGGCTCACAGAGATGGTTCTCATGCCTATAAGCGTGGAAGAAAAGAACAATAACATTGCTATGAGGCGTTCTGATACTCATTTCATGTCGGCGGGCCCTTCGCTGGCAGCCCTTACGCTTTTTCAGCTTCTGACTGCTTTTCAGCTTCTGATAGCTCTGGGAGAGGCGTATTATACGCAGGTTTTTATGGCCATGGGGGGCCTAATGATCATAATGTGGGTATACGTTGCTGTCATGAGGGGATTCGGCAATACTGCCTTTGAGATGGAAACGATTGCTTTCTTTTTGTCAACTCTAAGTCTGGCGGTGGTAGCCTCCTCTGCACCGGAGAGTATGTTTAAGCAGTTTATAGCTATAGCGCTGGGCGCCTGTGCGATGATAGTCATGTGCGTAGTGCTTAGAAATCTGGACCGGACTAAGAAGCTCAGGTGGATATTGCTGGCGGCGGCCGCAGTACTTCTGCTGGCCAATCTGACCATAGGAACTTTCAGCTACGGCGCCAGAAACTGGATAGATATAGGAGGCTTTTCATTTCAGCCTTCTGAGATAGTAAAGGTAGTGTTCGTATGGATCGGAGCCGCGACTCTCGACGAGCTGTATGAGAAGAAGAATCTGACCATATTCATGATCTTCTCCGTCTATTGCTTCGGCTGTCTGGGACTGATGGGAGACTTCGGAACGGCTATCATATTCTTCGTAACATTTTTGATAATATCCTTCCTGAGAAGCGGAGACTTTTCTAAATTGGCTCTCATGGTGGGGGCTGCCGCGGCAGGAGGATTCATGATCTTAAGATTTAAGCCGTATGTGGCCAGCAGATTTGCGTCCTGGACACACGTGTGGGAAGCGGCGGTAGTCGACGGAGCCGGATTTCAGCAGAGCAGAACCATGAGCGCAGCTGCCAGCGGAGGCCTGATCGGAGTAGGCCCGGGAGAAGGCTGGCTCGAAAGTGTTCCGGCGGCCGATACAGACATGGTATTTGGGATGCTCATAGAAGAGTGGGGATTCATCATAGCTGTACTGGCGGTGCTTTCTATAGTGACCTTGTCCATATTCGCTTACAGATCTATCTTTGCAGGAAGATCTACATACTACACTATAGCCGCCTGCGGGGCCATGTCTATGTTCATATTCCAGACCATGCTCAACGTATTCGGCTGCGTGGATCTTTTGCCGTTTACAGGAGTTACTTTTCCGTTTGTATCTAACGGAGGTACCAGTATGATGGTCTCATGGGCTCTGCTGGCCTTTCTGAAAGCGGCTGACACCAGAGAGAGGGCCAGTATCGCAGTGAAAGCAGGTGGCAAGATATGAAAAAGATGGAAGGACGTGCGGTGCTTTGCCTGATATTGGCCGCCGCGCTGGTTATAGGACTCATAGTCTTCGGAGTTAAGTTTGTGAAAGACGGCGACGACTGGGCTTCTTTCTACGCCAATGCTCACGTATATTCGGGAGGAAGGCTGGCCGTAGGCTCTGTCTATGACAGAAACGGCGTTGAACTTCTGACTAATGACGGAGACGGACCTCATTATAATGAAGATGAGAACATAAGAAAAGCTACCATGCAAGTGGTGGGAGATTACGGAATGAACGTTTCTACGGCAGTGAATTACGCCTTCAGAAGCGAGATAATAGGATATAATATACTGACAGGGACTAACGGCTTTCTCTTTGCCGATAACAGAGAGCTGAATCTCACCATAGACGCGGAGGCGTCCAAGACCGCATATGAAGCCATGGGAAACCGCAACGGATTTGTAGGAGTATACAACTGGAGGACTGGAGATATACTCTGTATGGTGAGTAAACCTACTTACGACCCTGCTTATCCTGAGCAGGCCGAGAATGCAGAATCCGGTTCTTATATAAATAAGATCCTTTCGGCTGCCGCAACGCCCGGCTCTACTTTTAAGCTGGTAACTACGGCTGCGGCCATAGAGAACAAAGCGGATCTTGACAGCTGGTCTTTCAGATGTACGGGATCTTACGAGATAGACGGAGAAAAGGTGACATGCCAGAGCGCCCACGGCAATGTGGATATATACGGAGCCTTATCCAAGTCGTGCAACTGCGCTTACGCCTCGCTGACTCTCGAACTGGGGTCAGAAGCGATGAACGAAATAGTCAACCATCTGGGGCTGACCAGTTCTTACGATATAAACGGAATAGAGTCAGTTCCGGGCAGCTTTAACTTTGATACTTATAATATCAACCTGGGGTGGGCCGGCGTCGGTCAGTTTGAAGATCAGGTCAACCCTCTGTCGCTGATGGTCTACATGGGAGCGATTGCCGGCGGCGGAACGGCCTCCTCGCCGGTCCTGCTTTCGGGAAGCGACGGTGGAAGCGTTGACCTTTTGGACTCAGATACGGCGCTTAAGATGGACGCCCTTATGAGAAACAACGTTACTTCTAACTACGGTGATAGAAATTACCCTGGACTTGAGCTCAGAGCCAAGTCCGGAACGGCCGAAGGCGCGCCGGGTAGAACGCCGGACGCCTGGTTCTGCGGATATTCCGGCGATCTCGCCTTTGTGGTCTGTGTGGAAAAAGGCGGCTACGGTTCTTCTGTAGCCGGACCGGTAGCCAATAAGGTGCTGCAGGCCATAATCGCCCAAGAGTAAGCAACTGATTGATAAGGGAGGCCCGGCAGCCGTCACCGTCCGGTGAGACAGGCTGATAGGGCCTTTTTAATTAAGAATTTTGTAAGAAAACGATGGACTTTTTTGTAAAGATGAGTCTTTAATATATAGTCATGAGGCGAAAGGAGAAGCAAAGTAAATGGAAAATCATCAGAGCATCAACATCATGGTCTGCGACGACGATAGAGAGATAGCAGGAGCCATAGAGATATATCTGCGAAATGAGGGGTACAATGTATTCAAAGCCTTCGATGGGGTAGAAGCGCTGAATACCGCCAGAAGAGAGAACCTGCATCTTATAATCATGGACGTGATGATGCCGCAGATGGACGGAATACAGGCTACGATGAAACTGAGAGAAGAAAAGAATATTCCAATTATAATGCTTTCCGCAAAGTCAGAAGACTACGACAAAATAACGGGTCTGAACGTAGGAGCCGACGACTATGTGACCAAGCCTTTTAATCCGTTGGAGCTGATAGCAAGAGTAAAATCGCAGCTCAGAAGATATGTGAATCTGGGATCGCTTTCCGGCAGTCCCGCTCAATCGGGCGTCTACAGATCGGGGGGATTGATTGTGGACGACAATGAAAAGAGAGTAACTTTGGATGGAGAGCAGGTTATCGTAACGCCCATTGAGTTTGGTATTTTAAAACTGCTGACAGAGAACGCAGGCAGAGTCTACAGTATAGAACAGATATACGAACAGGTTTGGAACGAGCCTGCCTACAGTCCGGAGAACACAGTAGCGGTGCATATAAGAAGAATAAGAGAAAAGATAGAGATAGACCCGAAGAATCCTAGATATTTAAAGGTGGTGTGGGGAATTGGATACAAGATTGAAAAATTCTAAGACGAGAAGCGGTATTTATGCGGCAGTTTTCATAACAGAAGTCATAGCCGCCTGCGCCCTGACTGTGGCCGCGACCATATTTTCGGCATTGGGGACCATGTCATGGGCAAAGGATATCAGCCCGGACGACTGGCATTTCTATACCGGGAACATAATAGACCAGAGCAAGTACGATCAGCTTCAAAACAACATAGGAATATGGGGAATGTTGGCTATACTGCTGGTGGCAGGGCTCCTGATACTGCTTGCATTTATGACCGGAAAAGGAAAGCTGAACGATGACGGCAGCGTACATCTGACATGGTTTGATAAGATGTGGAGCGAACTTCAGATAATCGTAGCCTCCCTCGCCGGAGTATGGGCAGGATCCATAACTGTGGTATTGTATGAGATATGGCTCAGAGGGGACTATCTCGGAGTATGGGAGAGCACGGGAGGCGAGGACTCCTACTTTTCAGGACCTCTGACAAAAGAGATAGGGATGACTTATTGCATGGTGGGGCTTGTGGTAAGCGTATCTATGTTTCTGCTGTGCTTCCTATCTTTGTTGAAGAAGATAAAAACCAAACAGTTCTGGGAGAAATCTCTGCTGGGAGGAGCATTTTTGGCTATCTACCGCAGCATAAAGGGAAGCGATAAGACTCTCCTCAAGGTGATCATCATTCTCATGGCAGGCGCTATATTGTCAGCTACATGGATATTGCTGCCGGTGATGCTGGTGTTGATACTCATATTCGTACCTAAACAAGTGAAGAAGTTTACCGCCATAAAGGAAGGTATAGAAGAAGTAAAGAGCGGCAACTTGTCATATAAGATACCGGTGGAAGAGGACGCCAAAGGGATTAAGGGCGAATTCGACCGCATGGCAGAGGGGATAAATGATATATCACAGGCTTCTAACATAGCGGTGCAGAACGAATTGAAGAATCAGAGGATGAAGACGGAACTCATATCCAACGTGTCTCACGATCTGAAGACTCCTCTGACTTCCATGATCTCTTATATAGATCTAATGAAGCAGGAAGGACTTGACAGTCCCAACGCGCCTGAGTATCTGGACATAATAGACAACAAGACTCAGAGGCTGAAAGATCTGACCGAGAATCTCTTTGAGGCGGCCAAAGCGTCTTCCGGAGCCATACCGGTGAATATGGAATCCATCGACCTGTCGTCTCTCATGACTCAGAGTTTGGCGGAGATGGAAGAAAGACTGTCCGCCAGAGGCCTGCAAATACAAGTCAAAAATGAATGTGATGATACTCATATCATGGCCGACGGGCAGCTGATGTGGAGAGTACTTGAAAACCTGTTGGGCAACGTATCAAAATATGCCATGGATAACAGCAGAGTGTATATCGACATCAGGGAAACAGAACCTAAGAACGCCGAAGCGAAAAAAATGGTGATCTTCGAAGTAAAGAACATTTCCGGCGCTCCTCTGAATATTTCCGCAGATGAACTGATGGAGAGGTTTAAGCGGGGAGATGAGTCCAGAAATACTGAAGGAAGCGGTCTGGGACTTGCTATCGCCAAAGATCTGGTCAAACTGATGAATGGAGTCTTTGAAATAACCGTTGACGGAGACTTGTTCAAAGCCACCGTGATGATGGAAAAAGCGTAAAAGTGTACGGGTTTGAAAATTGCAAGCCGTAGTACAGACATATAAATATTGAAAGAGGCGCAGAAAAACATCTGGGCCTCTTTATAATTTGTGCGGACAATGCAGATAAGCAAGTTCGATGGTAACGGATTTCTTTACCGATGTTGTGAGCCGGTGGACAGTCTGATATAATGGTCAAGTAACTTTAACGGAAGAAATTTGAAACATGAAATTTCACAAGGCGATCATCCATGAAGACCGGTGCGGGCGGCGGCCTGCGCCGCCCATAATATTGAAATAAATCACGGCAAAGCGTACACAATAATGAAAGACTATGTGAGGTTTTTTGAGACTGGTTACCTGTAAAAAACCGGACGTCGCGTATCTACAGGAGGTTTGAGAATGGGGAGAGAATGTGAAACGAATCTGAAGCAGATCGTCAGAGGCTTCAGAGAATGTCAGAGCGCCTTCACCGCCATAGGAGATGAGACGAGACAGCTCATTTTATTGACGCTGCTGGAGAGCGATCTGTCCGGCATCCGCGTGGGAGAGATAGCAGCCAAGACTCACCTGACGAGACCATCGGTTTCTCATCATCTTCAGATATTGAAGGAAGCCGGCATAGTCGCTATGCGCAGGGAAGGAACAAGGAATTATTATTATCTGGGCGCTGATGAGACCAGATGGAAAGAAATGGCGGATCTGACAAACACCATTTACGAGAGCATACGATATATCGGCGCCGACTCATAAAGGAGGAATAACCATGATTTTATATTTTTCCGGGACAGGAAACAGCGAATACGCAGCAAAGAGAATAGGCGATAAGATAGACGATCAGGTCGTAAATCTCTTCGAAAAAATAAGGAGCAATGATTTTTCAGGTCTTCATTCTGAACGCCCATGGATAGTCGTAGCTCCCACTTATGCCTGGAGGATGCCCCGCATCGTCACGGACTGGGTGAAACGTGCTGCGCTTTCAGGCAGTAAGGATATATACTTTGTCATGACCTGTGGCGGCAGCGTCGGCGACGCAGGCAAGCGTCTCAAAAAGCTGTGCGAAGAAAAAGGAATGAATTACTGCGGATGTGAAGCGATAATTATGCCTGAGAATTACATCGCGATGTTTACTACTCCGCCGGAGGACGAGGCGCTGAAGATCATAGAGCAGTCGGAAAGCATGATAGACCGGGCGGCGCTTTCTATCAGCAGGGACGAAAGTTTTCTTCCTCAGGACATATCTTTGGGAGACAAGATGAACAGCGGTATAGTCAACGATCTTTTCTATCTGACATGGGTTCATGCCAAGAAGTTCTACGCTACAGACCGCTGCGTCTCCTGCGGCTTATGTGTAAAATTATGCCCGCTAAGCAATATCAGTCTGAAAGACGGAAAACCGGTATGGAGAGATAATTGCACCCACTGCATGGCCTGTATATGCAGATGCCCTGAGGAAGCCATAGAATACGGAAAACACAGCGTGGGACTACCGCGATATGTCTTCCCTGAAAAGATATGAGAGCACTGAAAAGAGAGGCCGCGAAAGCCTCTCTTTTTTCATATCCTTTTGCCGAATAAACCGTGTCTCTTGCAGTATACGTATATGTGCCCATGCCCCTTTGAAAAAAATCGCGCTTCGGCAGCCTGTTCCGGATACAGCTTCTTGAAGTGAATCTCATCTGAAGTGACATAGCACATGAATGAGATATGATGAGATTTATCCATAGGATGATCTAAAGTGATATAGTATTCGTCTTCCACCTTGTCCACAGCGATGTGGTGTTCTTCATCTTCGGCTTCGGCCTCCAGCGCCGGGAGCCTGACTCCGCAGCAGGAAGCGAATATTTCTCCTACTGAATAGATGACGTTGCCGCATACGGGGCATACGTAAAACTTCATCTTTCTGATATTGGAATGTCTGTTGGCGTTGGTCACGTGCTGACCTGCAAACAGTTCCGCCACCGAGATGCCCAGCGCCCGGGAAAGGGGCTCAAGAAGAGAGATGTCAGGGAGCCCTCTGCCCGTCTCCCATTTACTTACTGCTTTATCGCTCACGCCTATCATCTGCGCCAACTCGCCCTGAGTCATCCGCTTCTCTTCACGAAGTTTTTTAATAGTGGTACCTGTTACAAATGCTTCCATAGTCTCCTCCGTCGTTTTGATAATGAAAGCTTACATCATGATTCGATCTGGTGCAACCTACGTTGGGTAGAGAATCAGGCCGGATCATAAGGGAAGCAGTCCATGAATCTCAATTTGAATTGATTGGCGGCATGGAGCCTGTCGATGCGATCTTTTGTTTCTTCATCGTCGATCTGTCCTGTTCTGATATATCTGTCCAGAACGGCATAAGTAAAGCCTAAATTTTCTTCATCAGTCTTGGGCTGAAGTCCGTCTATAGGAGTTTTATCCACGAACATGGAAGGCAGACCCAGCTCCCTTCCCACGGCCTTGACCTCCTGCACGGTCAGTCTGCTCAGAGGGCTGAAATCTCCGGCTCCGTCTCCGTATCTTGTGGCATATCCGACCCAGTCTTCGCTGAGATTGCAGGTGTTGGCCACTCTGCCGCCGCAAGACTGAGAAACAGCGTATGTGGCTGCCATTCTAAGGCGAGGCGGCAGATTAGTCACGGTCTGAACTGCAACCTGAGGCAGCTGAGCGGTAATTTCGTTCATGAGACCGTCGAAACAATCTTTAATGTTTATTTCATAGTGCCTTATGCCAAGATGTTTTATCAGGGCGAGGGAGACGTCGATATCGAATTGCTCTCCTTTCGGAAGCAAAACGCCTATGACCTTGTCCGGACCCAGAGCCTGACAGCACAACGCGGCTACCACAGAACTGTCTTTACCTCCGGAAATGGCGACTACAGCGTTGCAGCCGGGACCGTTTTCGGCGAACCACTCCCTTATCCAGACTATTATATCATCTTTGACCTTTTTAGCGTCGAATCCTTTAATTGAATTAGATTCCATTTAATCATCCTCCGTGAGAAAATCAGTATATATGATTATTGTATGTATTTTTCGCAGGAAAATCAAGAATTAAATCAGAGCCGAGACTGTCGGCGCGCTCTATGGGTCTTCTGACAAACAGGCGATTGAGGCAGCGAAAGATGAGGGATTTCCATTGACAACGTCCCCGGGCAAGTAGTAATATATTAGTATAATAAAAAGAGGAGGGTGCGACGGAAACGCACAGGTGTAATATGAAGGAGAGATCCAGAGATTCAGGCAAGATCATCGTACTTATAGCTTTGATGCTGTTTTTGCTATCGGGATGCGGCGGCGACAGTGTAGACGATAAATATGAGAAGACAGGCAAATATCTTAAAGAGATGACAGAAGAGACTTCCCCTTCTGTAAATTCAGTAGGAGGAGAATGGGTAGTAATAGGCCTCGCTCGCTCGGGAACAGGTCTGTCCGAAGAAGCTGAAGAAGCATATTTATATAATGTGGAGAAGTATGTCAAAGAGAATATAAATGAGCAGGGACAGCTGGACAAGAGCAAGTCCACTGAAAATTCAAGAATAATATTGGCTTTGACAGCCCTCGGAGAGAATCCCGCTGACTTTGCCGGGTATGACCTCATACAAGGCCTTTCAGATATGGATTTCGTAAGCAGACAAGGCCTCAATGGAACCATATGGGCTCTGATTGCTTTGGACAGCGGAGACTATAATATCCCTGACGTGCAGGACGGCGGAAGGCAGACCACGAGAGAAGCGCTTCTGGATGAGATAATATCCTCTCAGACAAAGGACGGCGGCTGGGCGCTTGTGGGAGACACCGCCGATCCGGATATGACGGGGATGGCGCTGCAGGCTCTCGCCGCTTATTATGAAGACGAAACGGTGAAGGATGCAGCAGATAAGGCCGTTCGGTGTTTGTCCGATATGCAAGGAGAAGACGGGGGATACTCAAGCTGGGGTAACGCCAACAGCGAATCATGCTCCCAGGTGATCGTAGCTCTCACAGCTTTGGGTATAGATCCGAATGAAGATGAGAGGTTCGTCAAAAATGATAAATCCCTTATAGACGCCCTGCTGAGCTTCTATTCTGATGACGGAGGCTTTAAACATACTCTCGATCAGACTGCGCAGCAGACTTCTGACGCCATGGCCACAGAGCAGGCGTATTACGCCCTGACTGCCTATCACAGGTTCACGAAAGGACAGACGGCGCTGTACGACATGAGCGACGTGAAATAGGAAATAGAAAGACAGGAGCTGCCTGCAGGCAGCTCCTGTCGACTTTTAGATAGAGACACGAGGTCCTTTGAGGCATAGCCCCTTATCTGCCAGATGGCGGGTCGCAGCTGATTTATCTGAAGCTATTTTTTATAGAATTACGGTGTATGTATCGGTAGCGTTACTGGACTGGCCAACGCTGATTTACTGCGAAACTCTGCCCGGCCTGATTGAGATCGCTCGGGGGGGGGATGTAATTCCCGGTAGATCGCCTTTTTGGCTCCTTACCGGGAATTTTTTCTTGACAAGTCCCGGCAAACTTGAATTACAGAGCGTTTGCGGGAGTTTTTGGCCGTCCTGCAGTGGCAGACGACCTCTCGCAACCGTTCCTACCCAATTTTTATGCTGAAAAGTCTCGCAAACAGCTTTAATTTTCAACTTACCGAGAACACACCGGCAAAAAATTCCCGCAAACAGTCTTAAATTTCAATTCACCGAGAACACACCAGCAAAAAATTCCCGCAAACAGTCTTAAATTTCGAATTACCGAGAACGCACCGGTAAAAAACTCTCTCAAACAGCCTTAAATTTCAATTTACCGAGAACACACCGACAAAAACTCTCGCAAACAGTCTTAAATTCCGATTTACCGAGAACGCAGTTCTCAGAATTCTCGCAAACAGCCTTAATTTTCGAATTACCGAGAACGCAGTTCTCAGAATTCTCGTAAATAGCCTTAATTTTCAACTTACCGAGAACGCAGCTCTCAGAATTCTCGTAAAGAGCTTTAATTTTCGAATTACCGAGAACGCACCGGTAAAAAAGTCCCGCAAACAGCCTTAAATTTCAATTTACCGAGAACACACCAGCAAAAAACTCTCTCAAACAGCCTTAAATTTCAATTTACCGAGAACACACCGTCAAAAACTCTCTCAAACAGCCTTAAATTTCAACTTACCGAGAACGTACTGTCAAAAAGTCTCTCAAACAGCCTTAATTTTCGACTTACCGAGAATACACCGACAGAAAATTCCCGCAAACAGCCTTAAATTTCAACTTACCGAGAACGCACCGTCAAAAAGTCTCGCAAACAGCTTTAAAATCCGCTTTACCGAGAGTCCGCCGTGGGATCCCACCGCCAAAGCTTACCGAGAGTCCGCCGTGGGATCCCACCCCCAAGGCTTTACCGAGAGTCCACCGTGGGATCCCACCGCCAAAGCTTTACTGGGAGCCGCCGATAGAACCTTCCGACTCCTCTCCAAAGATCCCGGCCCCCTCCTTCTTCTCCAAAAAAACTTAATATTCCGGCCAGTCAGATCTGGCCGGCCGGACGCGTCAAATGTCTTGCGGCAGGACACCTTTTGTATTATAATAGATAAAAGCTATTAAATTTGACAGATGCTTGTTAAAGGAAAGGACTGTATGAAAGAAGTTTTTGTTAAAGACCTGAGAAAAGACCAGGAGATAACCGATTTTTTCATGGCCAAGACCCTTGCCATAAAAGTGGGCGCCAACGGGAAACAGTATCTCGATATTCTGCTGGCCGATAAGTCGGGAGAAATTTCCGGCAAAAAATGGGATGTGAGCGATGCCGAATATCCCGTGCTTAAAGCCATCGGTGAAAAATCCATAGTCAAGATAAAGGCTGTCGTCACCGAGTGGGCAGGACAGCTTCAGCTGAGAGTACAGAGAATAAGGGCTGCGGCTTTGGATGACGGTCAGCACATGGAAGACTTTGTAAAGGCCGCGCCTGAAGTGCCTGAGGATATGTTCGGCTATATATATGAAACAGCCGGCAGCATGAAAGATCAGGATCTTAAGAAACTTTGCATAAAGCTCCTTACAGATAACAGGGAAAAGCTCATGTACTATCCCGCAGCGCAGAAGAACCACCATGCCGAGCTGGCAGGACTGCTCTATCACATGAAACGTATGCTGATGACAGGAGAAAGAATCTGTGAAGTATACACAAACCTTAACAGAGACTTGTTATGTGCCGGAGTTATAATACATGATATAGAGAAACTCAACGAAATCATGGCTGATCCTGACGGAATCGCTACAGGATATTCCTTTGAAGGCCAGCTGCTGGGACATATAATACAGGGAGTGAAGACCATAGACAGGCTGACTCTTGAACTGGGCTTTCCGAGAGAAAAGGCTATAATGCTGGAGCATATGATTCTTTCCCATCACTATGAGCCGGAATTCGGAAGTCCGAAAAAGCCGCTGTTTCCTGAGGCAGAAGCGCTGCACTATCTCGATGTTCTGGACGCCAGGATGTTCGATATGCAGGATGCTCTTGTATCTACGCTGCCCGGAACTTTCAGCGAACGTGTGTGGGCATTGGATAACAGAAAACTGTATAAGCCCAATGAAGGAGAGGAAGACAAATGTTAGTAAAATTACCTAAAGAAGTCGGCAGAATCATGGGAACTCTGCAGCAATCGGGATTCGAAGCGTACGTAGTCGGAGAGTGTATATCCGATTCTCTGGCGGGGAAAAAGCCTTTCGGATGGGATATCTCCACCAATGCCAGACTTGCAGACATGAAGAGACTGTTTCCCGATGCAAAGGTGCTGAGCGAGAAGTTTGAAGTCATCAGATTTGAATACATAGAAGAGATCGTCGACAAGGACGGCGAAGTGACAGGCGAATCGGGAATAATCATAGACCTTGCCGCCTACAGAGCCGGCGATCAGTACGAACAGGGCCGCCTGCTGGCCGCTGATTTTGTCGCCACCGTAGAGGAGGATCTGGCGCGCCGCGACTTTACGATCAATGCTATAGCCGAGAGTCAGGATAGCCTCATGGACCCTTATGACGGCAGAGCCGATATAAAGAATAAGCTCATAAGGACCGTAGGCGACGCCGGCGCTCGTTTCCGGGAAGACCCACTTAGAATGATCAAGGCCCTTAGACTTGCCGCCGAGCTGGATTTCGACCTTCACAAGTCAGTCTATGACGCAATAGTTTCAGGCCATACTATGCTGTCAGAAGTAAATCCGTCTAAAATCAGAGATGAGTTCACAGGCATGCTTTCGGCTCCTGCCGCAGGCAAAGGCTTGTCCATGCTCTTGGGAACGGGGATGATCGCTGATATAATAGGGCAGAATGCAGTAGACAGACTGACTAAACGCGAGATGCAGGATCTGACTACTCTCAGCCAGAATATAGACAAGACTCAGCCGGTGGAGGACAGACGTCTGGGATTGTTCTTCGCCTGCATAGATAAGAAAAAGATAAGACCGGCAATCGACAGACTGAACTTCGACGAAGTCACTCATCAGCATCTGGTGGACGCCGTAAACGATCTGCCTAAGCTGTACTTTACCAACAATAAACCGGCGCTGAAGAAGTTCATATATCAGAGGAGCATGGAACGCTATGAGTTTCTCCTGAGTATGGAAAAAGCACAGAGAATAGTGTTCAGTTATGATTCTGAGACGAAAATAAGGAGCAAGATATTTATGCTGGACGAGATCCATAAGTTTGGAGAGCCTATCTTTCCTGAGGATCTCAAAATAGACGCCAATGATCTCATAGAAGCCGGCATATGCGATAGAGACAAGGCTCAAAAGATACTGAACATGCTTACGGAGGAGATACATACTCATCCGAAGAAAAACACCAGGGAGCAGCTATTGAAACTTGCCAAAGTATACAGCAAGAACAAAGTGGCGGCAGCTTTAAGAGGCATCCACTGGACGAGATGATCAAGAGAACAGCAGCATGGAAAACACAGACAGAAATCAGCAGATAACAAAGATAAGCCAGGTCACCCCGGAGGTGACCTTGTTTTTACGCGGTCTGGGCTTTTCCGATTATTACATAATAAAAATTTTCGCTCTGGTGGGAGAAGCGGCCATAGCCCTGACGGAGGACAATCCTTATTGGCTCCTGGACGAATTTCCTGCCATGAAGTTTGATAAAGCGGATAAAGCGGCAAAAGCCATGGGCATAGAGGAAGACAGCTCCTACAGGATAGAGGCGGCGATACGCCACGGCCTTTCCGTCTATGTAGCGGGAGGAAATACTTTTGTAGCCGCTCGTGAATTCTGTGCCCAGATAGCGGGATTTTTAGATCTGAGCAGGGAGAGCGTAGAAGATGTGATGGAGGATATGGCTCTTACCGGCGATCTTCACCTTACCGTACTGGGCGGACGGGAGGTTCTCTACTTTTACGGCTATTATAAGACCGAGTGTCAGATCATAAGCAGGATAGCCCGGATGGCAGATGCGGCTCCTCCAAAGCTCTTCGCCAATATGGACGCTGTAATCGCAAAGGCAGAAGCAGAAGGCAGCGTCAAATTATCTGCCCAGCAGACCGACGCAGTAAAAAATTCACTTTGCCGCGGCATATCCGTCATAACAGGAGGACCGGGAACGGGAAAGACCACCATAATAAACACGCTGATAAATATCATGGAGGCCGGCGGATTAAAAGTTGCTGTGGCCGCTCCTACGGGACGAGCTGCCAAGAGGATAACTCAGACAGGCGGAAAAGCCGCCGTGACAGTCCACAGACTCCTTGAGTATTATTACGATGAGGAGGCGCGCAGCATGGCTTTTGGCCGCAATGCCTATAATCCCCTGGACTACGATGTGGTGATAATAGACGAAGCGTCTATGATGGATCTGATGCTGATGGGGGCTGTGTGCAGGGCTCTCAAACCGGAAAGCAGGCTCATAATGACAGGAGACGCCGATCAGCTTCCGTCGGTGGGAGCAGGGAATGTATTGGGCGATCTGATAGAAAGCGGGTATATATATACCTCCCGTCTGACGGAAATATACAGACAGGAATCCGAAAGCAAGATCGTCCTCAACGCTCACCGGATAAATCAGGGAAGATACCCCGAGTATGGCGGAGACTTTGTGCTGGTAAGCGCTGATAAACAGCAGGAGATCCTACAAAAGATAATTGAGCTGGCGTTCCGGTGGCCTCTCGATCAGGTTCAGGTTCTCACTCCGACCAAAAAAGGGATATTGGGAAGCCTTAATCTGAACGAAAATCTGCAGAAGGTATTTAATCCTCCGGGCAAAGAAAAGGCCGAGATTTCCTTCGGTGCAAAGATCTACAGGACAGGCGACAGAGTCATGCAGATAAAAAACAACTATAGATTAGAATACAGGAGAAAAGACGGGAAGTCAGGGAAGGGAATATTCAATGGAGAGACGGGGACCGTATCGGCGGTCTATCCTGACGACAGGAAACTGGTGGTAGAGTATGATGACGACCGGTGGGTAGAATATCCGTATGTACAGCTGGACGAGATCGAGCTGGCGTACGCCGTGACTGTACATAAGAGCCAGGGGAGCGAATTTCCCGTGGTGATAATACCCATGAGCTGGTTCCCGCCGGCTCTGGCCACCAGAAATCTGATATATACGGCTGTTACCAGGGGAAAGAGAAAAGTCGTGATAGTAGGACGGGGAGACTATTTTAACGCCATGGTGGATAACGTGCAGACGGGAAGACGAAATTCAGGACTTAAAGAACGTCTGATAAATATTTACGAGGGGATTTGAGATGACAGCGACAGAAAGACTTAAAGACCTTGTATTTCCGCAGGGTCTTTATTGTAATTGCTGCGGCAAATACATAGATGAGACCAGAACTTACGGATTATGCGATCACTGCATAAGAAGAATGACTTTTAAGGCGACATTACTTCCGTCAGGGGGAGAAAGCCCTTTAGACCGGGCGGCAGCCGTGATGGATTACGGTCTCTATTCGAAGCAGATAATATTCGGCCTGAAATATGACCGAAGAACCTATATGGCTCCCGTGGCCGCCAGGATATTGTATGACGCTCTGACGAGCATAGCTGCCGGGGGCGAAGAGTGCCCATGGCTTGCAGCCGACGTCATCATTCCTGTGCCTGTCAGCAGACAAAGACTTAAGGAGAGAGGCTTCAACCAGATGCAGAAGATCGGAAAGCACCTGAGCAAGATGACGGGAATCAGGCTTGAAGATCGCGTTCTGGTCAGAGAAAAACATACAAGGGCTCAGAGAGCCTTATCGGCTGCCGAGAGAAAAATCAACATGAAGGGCGCCTTCAGAACCGGCATAAAAGGGGCTGAAAGGATTAAGAACAAACGTGTACTGCTGATAGACGATATATATACTACGGGAGCTACGGCTTCGGAATGTGGTGCGGCGCTGAAAGGCGCGGGAGCAGAAAAAGTATATTTTCTTTCCTTGCTTACTGCGCCGGCCGGTGATAAAATAAGATAAGTTGCTTAGGTCTGTGGTTGAAAATCCAAGCCAGGTACGGGCAAAAGGATCCACGTAAGCCGCCAATGTAAAGATGCAGGCGGTGATCATGGCGTACCTTAGAAGTAAGTCCTCCGCAAAGCGGGCAAAGGCGAGTGTGGGGTCAAAGACCAGGTCAGCTAAGCAACTGATTTTACCAAGAATACACATAAAATCCTTTTGATTTTCATAACATATGTGCTATAATAAAAGAAAAGCACAGGAGGTGATCAGAATGAAGATCATCGTAACAGGCAAAAATATCAGTGTAAATGATAAGATCCAGGAGGCAATCGACAAAAAGTTTGAGAAACTGGGCAAATACTTTGCGGACGATATTAAGGCCAATATAGTGATCCATCCTGAAAAAGCCAAGGTCAAGATGGAGGCCACTATAGTCGCTAAGGGCACTATTTTCAGGGCAGAAGACGTTTCTCAGGACATCTTCGACTGTATAGACATCGTAGCTGATAAGCTTCATAGCCAGATGTCAAAATACAAGGGAAAGATGCTGAAGAGAAACAAGTCCAACGAATCGGTAAGATTCGAGATGATACCTGAATTTGAGGACCAGCATGACGAAGGCAAAGTGGTCAAGACAAAAAAATTCAGAATAACACCGATGACGGTGGACGAGGCCATCTTGCAGATGGAACTTTTACAGCATAATTTCTTCGTATTCCTCAATGTGGAGACTGACAGCGTAAGCGTCGTTTACAGAAGACAGGACAAGGACTACGGAGTTCTCAATACTACCTATTAAAACACAAGCCTCGAGTTTTACGGCCCGAGGCTTTTTATTGCGCCGAATAAAGATAAAAGCTCGAGGCTGCAGAAAGGCCATAGAGGCTATATTCTGCGTGATCTTTGAATTAAAGCTCATTACATTCTCTACTTGAAACCAACACATTTTCAAAGTATAATGTAAGATAAGGCTAAACAAAGGAAATTTCTGTATCATGGAAAACTTTTTAAATAATATAATGTCAAGTATCGGCATAACAGACGTATTGGATATATTGTTAGTCGCTTTTATAGTGTATAAGGTTTTGGGGTTCATCAGAGAGACCAGAGCCGAACAGCTGGCGAAGGGGCTTCTTGTATTGGTCGCGGCTACTGTCTTATCAAACTTTCTTCATCTGTACACGCTGCACTGGCTGCTGTCAGGACTTATGACTGTAGGTCTTATCGCAATAGTGGTCATATTTCAGCCGGAACTCAGAAGAGCCCTGGAGCATCTTGGAAGAAGCAGATTCGCCAATATAATGAATGACATAGACAAGGACGAAGCCAAGAGGATGGTGGTGGAGATAGTCAGAGCCGTAGAGTCCATGTCTTCTTCAAAGACCGGCGCTCTTATGGTCATAGAAAGGGAGATAACTCTCAGCGACATAGTAGAGACGGGAACTATAATAGATGCGTCCATCTCTGCGGAGATGATAGGAAATATTTTTTATGAGGGGGCGCCTCTCCATGACGGAGCGTTAATTTTGAGAGGCGACAGGCTGTATGCGGCAGGCTGCGTACTTCCCCTGACGCAGAACAAAGAGCTGAACAAGGAACTGGGCACCAGGCACAGGGCCGGCATAGGAATAACAGAAAACTCTGACGCTTTGGTTATAATCGTATCCGAGGAGACTGGGGTGATTTCTATTGCTCAGAATGGCCAGCTGACGAGATTTATTGAGGCAAAGAGGATAGAAAAGATCCTTCTGAGCCTTTATCTGCAAGAGGATAAAAGGGGATTCTTTACTGAAAAGATAAGCAGGGTATTTAACAGGGGAGGTAAAGATGCTGAAAAGTAAGAAATTTAACATTGTCCTGGCCCTGATAATAGCTATAGCCCTTTGGGCCTATGTTCTGGGCGAGGTGAATCCTGAATCCACTGCTACGGTGAAGAATATTCCCATAAATTTCACTAATCAGGAATCATTAGAAGATAACGGCCTGACAGTCCTTGACAGCAGCCAGACATCCATAAGCGTCAGCATATCGGGACAACGGACTGCAATAACTAAAGTGGAGCCCAGCGATTTTAGCGTCACCTGCGATGTGGAAGGGCTGAACAAGGGAAGCCACACTGTAAGGATCAATGTGACAGGTCCGGATAATGTAAAGATAGACCATATAAGCGTAGAGAAGATAAACGTAGATATAGACGATCTGACCACCGAGGAGAAGACGGTGGAAGTTGCCGTAAACGGCCAGGCAGGTACGGATAAAGAAGCAGATATAGTAGAAACGAATCTTGAGACCGTCAGAGTAACCGGAGCCAAGACGCTGGTAGATAAGGTGGATAAGGTGAAGGCGTCTGTCGAACTCAGCAAGATAGGAACGGAGCTTTCGACATTCAATACGGAATTGACGCCGGTAGATAAGAGCGGAGTACAGGTACTTAATGTAAGACTCAGCAGTTCGGAAGTCAAGGTAACTGCCGTCATGCTCAGCAAAAAAACCGTCAGTCTGGAGGTTCCCGTGACCGGAACAGACTACGGCGATATAGAGAGAAGCGTTTCTGTTCCTAAGACTGTCACTATAAAGGGAACGGAAGACGATATAAAAGATATAAGCAAGATAACTTGCAGGACTCTCGATGTTTCGGGAGTTTACACCAACGATACGCTGCCCCTTGAACCTATACTTCCTGACGGAATACAGCTGAGTGATGATTCCGACGGATTGTCTGCCAAGGTGACGGTAAAAGACCTGAGTAAAAAATCTTTTGAATTTGACCAGGATGATATAGACCTTTTAAATAGACAAGACGGTTTCACTTATACGATAAGCGCCGTGACATTCAGCGCCGAGTTGACGGGAAGAGAGAGCGTGATGAGCGGCCTGACAGCCGATGACGTCACGATTTCTGCGGATGTCAGCGGTTTGGGCAGAGGAACCCATACGGTGACTCTGACGGTGACATGCGGCAAGGATACATCGTCAGCGACGCTTTCCGTAGAAAGAGTGGAAATAACCGTCGAATAATAAAAGCGAGGAAAGAAAATGGGAAGATTATTTGGTACCGACGGCGTAAGAGGGGTAGCCAACAAGGAGCTTACTCCTGAGCTGGCATTTAATCTGGGAAAAGCAGGCACTTACGTTCTGAAAGCGAAAAACAAGAGACCGGTTGTGGTTATCGGAAAAGATACGAGAATCTCCGGGGATATGTTGGAGAGCGCTCTTACGGCAGGTATACTGGCTGTGGGAGGAAACGTCATCAAGCTGGGAGTGATACCTACACCGGCAGTGGCGTACCTGGCTAGGTATTATAATGCCGATGCAGGCATCGTCATAAGCGCGTCTCACAATACCTTCGAATACAACGGTATAAAGTTCTTCAACGGAGACGGGTATAAACTCGATGACCTATTAGAAGAAAAGATAGAAGATATTATCATAAGCAGCGTAGATGTCAACAGTCACATAACCGGAGAACTCATAGGAAGATGTCTCGAAGCTTCCGAAAATGCCGCAGATCTTTACGTCAAGCATCTGCTTCAGACTGTGGACTTCAGGCTGGACGGCGTTAAAGTGGCCTTAGACTGCGCCAACGGAGCCGCCTATGAGATAGCGGCGAAGGTATATAAGTCGCTGGGAGCTAATGTCTCAGTTATGGGAAATAAGCCTGACGGAGTAAATATAAACGGAGGCTGCGGTTCCACCCATCCTGAAAAACTGGCCGAACTTGTAAAAGCCACAGGCTCGGACGTGGGTCTGGCTTTTGACGGAGACGCTGACAGACTCATAGTCGTAGATGAAAACGGCAGCGTAGTTGACGGAGACAGAGTCATAGCCATCTGCGCCAGGATGCTGAAAGATCAGGGCAGGCTCAAAGAGAATAAGGTTACGGCTACAGTCATGAGCAATATAGGCTTTCACAAAGCTATGGAGGCCAGCGGGATAGAAGTTGATGTTACCGGAGTGGGAGACAGATATGTGCTCGAGAAGATGCTTGAGACCGGATGCGTCATAGGCGGAGAACAGTCGGGACATATAATTTTCAGAGAACATACTACTACAGGAGACGGTATACTTTCTTCGCTTCAGTTCATGGGAGCCTTGAAAGCCGGCGGCAAAACGCCTTCTGAGCTCGCCTCGGAGATAGAGATATTTCCTCAGGTGCTGGTTAATGCAAAGATAAATAATGACTATAAAAAAACTTATATGAAAGATCCTCAGGTGGCCAAAGCGATCTCCGATGTGGAGAGAGAGCTGGCTCAGGACGGCAGACTGCTGATAAGACCTTCAGGCACAGAACCGCTGGTTCGCGTGATGGTGGAGGGCAGCGACCGAGACAGGCTGACTGTTTTAGCCGGGGATCTGGCAAAGCTTATTGAAGAAAAATTTAGGTAGGTGAAGAAAATGTGTGGTATCGTAGGATATGTAGGAAATAAAAACGCCAAGGATATAGTTATCGACGGACTCAAGAAACTGGAATACAGAGGTTACGACTCTGCCGGCATCGCAATAGTCAGAGACGGAAAGCTAGAAGTGAAAAAACATGTGGGAGGCATTGCCAATCTGGAGAATCTCATAGGAGACGATCCGATGACAAGCCACATAGCCATAGGGCATACCAGGTGGGCCACTCACGGAGTACCGTCAGACGTCAACGCTCATCCTCATGTGAGCCAGGACGGAAAGATTGCCATAGTACATAACGGAATAATCGAAAATTATGTCGATCTGAAGCAGGAACTTGCTGAGAAACACAGAATAGAGTTTAAGACGGAGACCGACTCAGAAGTCATAGCTCAGCTCATCGGCGTGATATACGAAGAAAAGAAGGATCTGCTCGAATCCGTATTTGAAGCAGTGGACAGAATGAGAGGAGCTTACGCCATAGTTGCCATCGCAGAAGACGAGCCGGATAAGATGGTGGCCGTCAGGAAGGACGCACCCCTTATCGTAGGCCTTGGGAAGAAGAGCAATTTTGTGGCCTCCGATATTCCGGCGCTGCTCAAGTACGTGAAAGAGATCTATCTCATAGAAAACAATGAGACCGTCTTAGTGACGGCAGATCAGGTTACTATCTTCGACGAAGACAAGAATAAGGTAGACAGAGAAGTGTTCCATGTCACATGGGACGTAGACGCAGCAGAAAAAGAAGGATATGAGCATTTTATGCTCAAGGAGATATATGAACAGCCCAAGGGATTGTCAGAAACTCTGGGCCGCCGCCTTGACGATACGGGAAAGATAAATCTGGAGGGCATTTCCCTTACCAGAGAAGATATAGAAAAATTCAGCAAGATATATATAGTCGCCTGCGGAACGGCGTACCATGCCGGCCTTGTGGGCAAGTACATCATAGAAAGACTGGTAAAGATTCCTGTGGAAGTAGACGTGGCTTCGGAATTCCGCTACAGAGATCCTCTGGTAGATGAAAATACGCTTTTTATTGCTATAAGCCAGTCGGGAGAAACCCTCGACACGCTGGCGGCTCTCAGAGAAGCCAAGAAAAAGGGAGCCAGAGTATTGAGCGTGGTCAATGTGGTAGGAAGCTCTGTCGCCAGAGAATCGGACGACGTGTTCTATACATGGGCGGGACCGGAGATAGCAGTAGCCTCCACCAAGGCGTACACTACCCAGCTCATGTGCATGTATATGCTGGCGTTGTATATGGGTCTGGAAAAAGGCGCTGTCACAAAAGATTATTATGACGGATTCATAAGAGATCTTAAGGACATACCGTCGAAAATGGAGGAATTCTTTAAAAAAGCTCCTCAGATAGAAGAACTTTCAAAGACTCTGTATAACAGAGAGCAGGTGTTCTTCATAGGAAGAGGCCTGGATTCGGCGGTTTCTTACGAAGGTTCCCTGAAACTCAAAGAAATATCGTATATAAATTCGTTTGCTATCGCCGCCGGCGAGCTCAAACATGGAACTATCGCCCTCATGGAGCCGGGAACGCTGGTCATCGCTTTAGCATGTCAGGATTTTCTGTATGAGAAGATGGTATCTAATATTCAGGAGATAAAGGCGAGGGGAGCATATGTGCTGGCTGTCGCCAAAGAGGGCAACGAGGCTATCGCTGCGCAGAGCGACAAGATGGTGTATATTCCCGAATGCAGAGACGAGATAGTGCCCCTCATAAGCGTAGTGCCGCTGCAGCTTTTCGCATACTATGTAGCCAAGAAGAGAGGCTGCAACATAGACAAACCTAAGAATTTAGCCAAATCAGTAACAGTGGAATAAAGACGGTTGCAGGAGAAATAAAATGGAAAAATATCAAGTGAGAGACCTGAGCCTGGCGCCTTCGGGTCACAGAAAAATACAGTGGGTTAGAGATAATATGCCGCTCTTGAGAGGGCTTGAAGACGAATTTATAAAGACCAAACCTTTTGAGGGAATAAAGATATCTCTTTCGGTACATCTTGAGGCCAAGACTGCTTATTTGTGTCTCGTTCTTGCGGCCGGAGGCGCAGATATGTCAGTCACCGGCAGCAATGTGCTGAGCACTCAGGATGATGTGGCCGCTGCCCTGGCTGACAGTGGACTCAAAGTGTATGCTTATCACGGCGCCACTCAGAAAGAATACGACAGACACATTGAAATGTGCCTGAGTCACAAGCCCAACATAATAATAGACGACGGAGCCGATCTGGTGACATTTCTTCACGATAAACGCCCTGACCTGATGGAAGAAGTCTGGGGAGGATGCGAGGAGACGACCACAGGAGTCATACGTCTTAAAGCTATGGAGAGGGAGGGAATCTTAAAGTTCCCTATGGTTGCCGTCAATGACGCCGACTGCAAGCATCTGTTCGACAACCGGTACGGAACGGGTCAGTCTACCTGGGACAGCATAATGAGAAACACCAATCTCATAGTCGCTGCTAAAAAGGTAGTGGTGGTAGGATACGGATGGTGCTCAAGAGGCATAGCTATGAGAGCTGCCGCCCTCGGGGCTCAGGTCATAGTAACGGAGATAGATCCTGTAAAGGCCATAGAGGCAAAGATGGATGGCTTTTCTGTGATGCCTATGGCCAAAGCCGCTCACTTCGGAGATATCTTTGTGACAGCTACAGGCTGCTGCAAGACTATAACGACTCAGCACATGATGTCTATGAAGGATGGAGTCATCCTTGCCAACGCAGGACACTTCAACTGCGAAATAGATATGGCGGCGCTGGAGACCTTTGCGGAAGATAAAAAGGAACGAAGAAATAATGTAATGGGATATAAACTGCCAAACGGCAGATGGATCAACGTCATAGGAGAAGGACGCCTTGTGAACATTGCCGCTGCCGACGGACATCCGGCAGAGATCATGGATATGAGTTTCGCGGTGCAGGCCATGTCTGCGGCTTATATCAGGGATAATTATAAAAATCTTGAAAATAAGGTGATCGACGTTTCTTCAGAGATAGACGATGTGATAGCCCGCAGAAAGCTTGAAGCATGGGGCATACAGATAGATAGCCTTACAGAAGAACAACAAGCTTATCTAAACAGCTGGCAGATATAGGAGGCGAATAGAGGTGACTTATGAAGAAATAAGGCAGCAGGCAGAGAAAGCCTGCGAAGAGCTGATAGAGACCGCCAAGCTTGCAGAAGGAGACATTCTTGTGGTAGGATGCAGCTCTAGCGAAGTCATGGGCCTCAGAATAGGAAAAGGCTCGGATATAAATGCGGCGGAAGCCGTATATGAGGGAATCATGAGTGTCATACGCCCCAGAGGGATATTTTTGGCGGCGCAATGCTGCGAGCATCTCAACAGGGCAGTCATAGTAGAAAAAGCAGCCCTGCCGGAGAAAACGGAGATCGTCAACGTTGTGCCTCAGCCTAAAGCCGGAGGCTCTTTTGCCACTACAATGTATCACAGGGCGGAGAAACCCGTGGCGGTGGAGTCCATCAGAGCCGACGCAGGTATGGACATAGGAGACACTCTCATAGGGATGCAGCTCAAGAGCGTGGCGGTTCCAGTCAGAGTTTCAGTGAAATCTATAGGGGAGGCTCATCTGGTATGCGCCAGAACCAGACCTAAATTTATAGGAGGAGAGAGAGCAGCCTATGATGAAAAACTTTCAGGAGGAGATATTCCGAGATAGAAAAAGTTTTTAAAAATCCGGTAACAAAATCCTGCAAAAAGTCATATTGTATACTACAACTGAATAGTTTTCAAAGCGGAGCGAAACTTCCGGCCGGCTCCCGCTTGCCGGAGACTGAGCGCTGACGCTTGCGGCGGGCGGTTATACGTCCGTCATATTCAAAAAAATATGAAAGAAGCAGGTGAATTAAATGGGAAACAATTGTGGTCTTTTAGGAGACGGTGGAGTAGATACTAGCTTATTATTCTTTTTCTTGTTACTGGTTATCATTTTCTGTAACTGCTACAACTAAACCAGTAATACCTACAAACGGCTGCCCAGGCGGGGCAGCCGTTTTTTAATACTAAAGTTTAGATGATTTATACCCGTGGGTAATTGTGAAAAAATTATAAAAGCCTTATAGTCTAACCATGACGGAACTCTATCCGTCGTGTGAACTATTTATATTTATAGGAGGACTTATTTATGGGTAAGAAGATCCCTATGTGGCAATGTCTAATTGTCATGCTGGCGATGGTTGGTCTGCTGGTCTGGTCTATCGTAAGAGACTCAGGCGGCGAACCTCATATCGCACTTATTTTAGCGGCTGTTGTAGCCGGACTCGTAGCATGGGCCAATGGCTGGAAGTGGGCCTATCTTGAACAAGGTATCCTTGCTTCTATCAACAGATCTATGCAGGCTATCCTGATCTTAGGCATCTTGGGATGTCTGATCGCATCCTGGATGGCAGCGGGAACTATCCCTTCAATGATGTACTACGGTATCAAAGTTATCAGCCCTAAGGTATTCCTGCTGACGGCTTGTATCCTTTGTTCCATAGTATCGCTGGCTACAGGTTCATCCTGGTCTACCGCAGGTTCCATGGGAGTTGCACTCATCGGTGTAGGTACTGCTCTGGGATTCCCTGTGGCCATGACTGCCGGCGCTGTAGTATCCGGAGCATACTTCGGAGACAAGATGTCCCCTCTGTCCGATACTACAAACTTAGCTCCTGCAATGGCAGGCGCTACCCTGTTTGATCATATCAAACACATGATCTATACTACAGGTACATCTATGATAATAGCTTTGGTTGTTTATGCTGTTATGGGCTTCATGTTCTCCAAGGACAACGATGTCGATATGGGAGTTGTTGACGAAGTTATGAGCTTTATAGCTGACTCATCTAACATCAGCATTCTGGCGCTTATTCCACCAGTTATAGTAATCCTGATGGTAGCATTTAAGCTCCCTGCCATACCTGGACTGATCGGAGGAGTTCTCGTAGCCGTTCCGTTCATGTTCCTCAACAAGGCTCACATCGAAAACGCCATGGTGGTAGCAGAGATGGAAAAAACTGATCTGCTCAGCAATATCTTCTACATACTCAATAATGGTGTAGCAATGGGTAATGTTCCAGAGGATGCTTCTGAGATTATATCAACATTATCAGATCTGCTCAGCGCAGGCGGTATGCAGGGATTCATGTGGACCATATCCATAATCATCTGCGCAATGTGTTTCGGCGGTATCATGGACTGCACAGGCATGATGGGCTCGATGACCAATGTACTGCTCAAGATGGCAAAAGGAACCGGCGGACTGGTTCTGGCAACAGAATTCTCATGTCTGGTTGTTAACGCAGTCTGCTGCGACCAGTACTTATCACTGGTACTGCCTGGCAGAATGTTTAAGGAAGCCTTTGAAGACAGAAGACTGGCTCCAAAGAACCTGTCAAGATGTCTCGAGGACTGCGGAACTATCACCTCAAACTTCTTCCCTTGGAACACCTGCGGCGCTACTATGAGACAGTTCCTCGGTGTAAACAGCGCATATATACCATACGCTGTTCTCAACTGGGTGAACCCTATAGTATCGGTAATCTTCGGATTCACAGGAATTACTATGACTAAGATGACAGAAGAAGAGTATCAGAAAGTTCTCAAAGAAAGAGAAGAAGAGAAGGCTGCTGCTCTTAAGGCTCTCGAAGCTTAATTGGAAGTTCTCCTTAATATTTAGGCGAATGAAAGATAAATAAAAAACTCAAAAGGCCGGGTACTGATGTATCCGGCCTTTTGAGTACCTGAGCTGTAACTTAAAGTCATAAATCGTGCTAAGATACCGCTTAAAAAATTGAGATAAACCACATATTAGATTTATTTATTGTATAATATACGATATAAAAGGTAGGTGGTATAATGGCACAATTCATACAGTTGCTGTACATATTCACTATTATCATAGGAGCTGTCTGTTTTTCCACTCAGACCATGGTGGTGTTAAAAAATCTTGATGTCAGCAACGAAATGGTCAAAAGTAAAAAAACGACTACGTTCTTTGCCATAATATTGATATTCAACATATGCGATTTTTTAAGCGTTTTTCTGGATGGATACGTTTCCATACAGAATATAGAATGGATATTGATAATTGAGAATGTCCTCGAGGTGGCCCTTGCATATGCGCTGATAGCTATGGAGGCCGAATGTGCGGGAATGGAAAGAAAACCGTGGATGTCGGTATTTTTTATATCCATGGGAGTGGTGATACTTTGGACGGATACTCTTTATTCTGCAGATATGCTGGTAGTATCAGAGCGTTTTTATATGGCGCTGATGATAGTCCTCAATATGATACCTCTGGCCGTAGCGGCTTACTTCTGTGTAGTATACATGAGGAGCATTATAAAGGAGATTAAGAGCAAAGTAGTAGAGGCGTATCTCATAACATATAACATAGTGTTCGTCTTTCTCTGCATAGTGGTCACTTTCAGCATAATAGACTCCAGAACCGAATATGATTTTATAAAATATGATAAGACCGTATATGTGATCTTCTGGTTCTTATTCAACGGGCTCAACGCCGTTTTAATATGGAAATCATGCAAGATAAAACCCGAAAGCCAGGAATCGCCTCCGTCATCTTCCATAGAGGAGAAGATAGAAGAGCTGGCCTCCAGCTGTGGATTATCGGCCAGAGAGAAAGAGATCGCTTTACTGATATATAAAGGAAAGACCAACGACGAAATAGGAGAGATCCTCTTCCTTTCCACCAACACCATAAAAGTACATACCTCCAACTTGTATAAGAAGATGGGCGTCAGCAACAGAGTTTCGGCTGTTCAGAAGATAAGAGGAGAGGAATGATGAAGAGCAGGCATGAGCCTGCTCTTTGCGTATTTTTACAAAAACTTTTCGAGTCTTTCTCTGGTCTTCGTCTCGCCCAGTATCTGCTGGATTTCCCAGACGTCCGGAGACTGGCTCCTTCCTATTAGAGCGATTCTGATCACCGTGCTGACATGACCTACGTGGCCTTTATACTCTTCGGGATGTTTTTTAAAGTCTTTAGGCTTGGCGGCATAGCCAAGATCCGTAGCGATCTGGCGTATCTTGCCGAACCAGGTTTCCTGATCATCCGAGTGGTCGTAACTTTGCATATAAGAACTGATTATGGCCTTAACGTCGTCTGCAGCCTCAGGCGGCATCGGCTCTTCTATTTTGAACATATCGTCGAAGAAATAGCTGATATTTTCCACCATCTGCTGAGCGTATATGTGATCTTTTCTCGGCTTTGCTCCGCTGCGGCCTATATCAAGTATCTTTTCGAGATACGACCTGTCGACAAACATGTGCGCAAGGTCGGGCCTGAATTCATCCGACCACGTCTTGAGAAAGTCGAACAGATCAGAGGCACTTATGCGGAGAAGAACGTCTTTACTCACATCGTTAAGCTTGTTTAAATCGAACAGTGCGCCGGAATTGCTCATCTTCTTTGTAGTGAAATCGAACTCATCTATGTCTGCGTCAGGGTTGGCGATGCGCCATTCCTCGAAGTTGGAATTGAGTATGGTCAGAAGATACTCTCTTACTGCCGCCGGGTGATATCCCAAGTTTCGGTAATAGTCTAAAGAAAGTTCAGGATCCTTTCTCTTCGAAAGCTTTCTCTTGTTTCCGTCTTCATCTAATTTCATGAGCTGCGCAGTATGGCAGTATACGGGGATGTCCCAGCCCAGCTTATCGAAGAGTTCAACGTGGATAGGCAGGGAAGGAAGCCATTCTGCTCCGCGTACTACGTGAGTAGTTCTCATGAGATGGTCGTCCACGACATGAGCAAAATGATACGTAGGTATGCCGTTAGCTTTAAGGAGGACTGTATCCTGATCGTTGACAGGCATAGACAGAGGGCCTCTGATGGCGTCTGTGACTTCGAACCTCTTTATCTGATCTTCGGGAAGGCTCATGTCGCCGTCAGATCTCAATCTTATAACGTAAGGCAGTGACAGGCGCAGTTTCTCCTCTATCTCTTCAAGGCTCAGATCTCTGTTCTTAGCCCATTTGCCGTATATGCCGGGGTTCTGGCCGGCCTGCTCCTGTTCTGCACGTATAGAGGCTATTTCTTCTTCCGTGAGGAAACAAGGGTAGGCCTTTCCCTCGGAAACAAGTTTTTTGGCGAAGCATCTGTAGACAGGTCCTCTGCGGCTCTGAGTATAGCTGCCGTAATCTCCTGTTTCACCGCCGTGACAAGCTCCTTCGTCGAAATTAATTCCGAAGAAGCGCAGAGAGTTTATGATTATATCCACGGCTCCTTCTACATAACGCTTGTCGTCCGTATCTTCTATTCTGAGATAAAAAACTCCTCCCGACTGGTGAGCCAGCCTCTCGTCTGCAAAAGCGCCGAACAAGTTACCCAGATGGATGAATCCCGTAGGACTTGGCCCCAGCCTGGTGACTTTAGCCCCGGCCGGAAGATCTCTTTTGGGGAACATCTTCTCATAGTGATCCGGCGTTTCTTTAATATCGGGAAAAAGCATTTCTGCTAATTTTTTATGATCCATTTATAAAAACCTCCAAAAGTCAATCTCTGATTTACTAATTATATATGCAAAAGTATTAAATAGCAAGATTTTGGGAGAATAAAAAGAGACGAAAGGAGGCCTTTGATGTACAAAAAATATTTAAAATATTTCAGAAACGACCTGCCCATAGGAGAAAGCTTTGATATACTCGAAAGAAAGCTGAAGATAGGCGGGCGCAAAGCTCATATGTTTTTTACCGACGGTCTGACCGACGGAGAAAAAACTCAGCGCATACTCAGTTACCTGATGAGAGTGCCGGAAGAAAGCATGGAAGATATCACTACCAGTCAGAGACTTTTAGAGGAACAGATACCGTTCCTGGACAGCAACTTGGTGACGCCTAAGGGTATTTCCACAGGACTTTCGGAACATCCGGACAAGTGGACGGAGGAGATGGTAAAAGACTGCTGCGCTCAGGCTGAAGAGAAGATGTATTCCGGTCTTACGCCGCTGGTAGTGGAGGGGCTGGATAAGATCATAATAATGGATACCAGAGATTACCCCGGAAGATCTGCCGAGGAGCCGGAAAAGGAAAAGTCTCTCAGGGGTGCAAAGGACGGATTTACCGAAAATATGATGGACAACGTGAGCCTCATACGCCGCCGCATACGAGACAATAATCTGATCTTTAAGCATAATCTGGTGGGGAGCATCAGCAAGACCGACGTGCTCGTCTGCTACATGAAGAATAAAGTCAATAAAGACCTGCTGAAGCGGCTGGAGAGCAGAATTGCCTCTCTTGATGCAGAGAGCCTCACCGTCGGAGATCAGAGCCTTCTCGAAAGGCTTCTCAAGTCTTTCGGCGCATATGGGAAGCTGAATCCATTTCCACGGGTCAGATATTCTCAGCGGCCTGATATCATAGCAGCCCATGTAACAGAAGGGAAGATAGCTATAATAGTAGACAATTCTCCTACGGTCATGCTGATCCCCGTAGGAATCTTCGATTTTCTGCAGGATATAGACGACTATTATTTTCCGCAGGTCACTGGCAATTATTTCAGATTTCTCAGGACCATGAATTTTCTGGTCATAATATTTTTGCCCCCTATCTATATGCTCATCATAGAATACGAGGAATTTACGCCTGCGGTGCTCAAGTTCTTCGTGCCGGAAGAAGACTTCGCAGTGCCGATACTGCTTCAGTTCATACTGCTGGAAGTAGCCATAGACGGGCTTAAGCTGGCATCCCTGAATACCCCCGAATCACTGGGGATGTCTCTTTCTGTTATAGGCGCTCTGATATTGGGAGAATTCAGCGTCAATTCAGGATGGTTCATACCTCAGACTATACTGTGTATGGCGGTAGTGGCTCTTGCCAGTTTCACTCAGCCCAGCATAGAACTCAGCTACGGCATAAAATTTGCGAGAATTCTGATGCTTCTCGGAGCGGGCCTCCTTGGGGCATGGGGATTCGCCGCCGGCGTCATCATATCTATGATATTCTTGGCGACTACCAAGACTTTGTCGGGAGATTCTTATCTGTACCCTCTGATTCCGTTTAAATGGAAATCATTAAAAAGATTGCTTTTTCGCAGTGAGAAGTGATATAATATTTAGCAATCTATAAACGCCAGGGGGTAAGAAAATGGCAAGAATCTTAAAGAAGATCCCTAACTTCAAACTTCCCAAGTATAAGATGAGGGATATAGAAGACATCGAAGAACTGAATATAGAATATACACCCGAGGTCATAGAGGGCCTCAAGAAAAAGAATTCCAAATCGACAGGCGGCTACCAGGGAACGGAATACAAGACTATCAAAGAGATATTCTTGAGAAGTACAAATGTGTACAGAGACAGGCCGTTCATACTTGAAAAATTCAACCGCAAGGGGGGTTTCGAACAGATCTCCTACGGACGCTTCGGCGAAGACGTCATGCGCCTTGGCGCAGGACTGTCCAGGGCCTTTAAGCTTCAGGGCGAGAAGGTACTCATAATAGGAGAGACCACTTACGAATGGTATGTTTCATATATGGCGATGCTCTGCGGAGTGGGGATAGCAGTTCCCACCGACAAGGAACTGCCGGAGAATGAACTGGAAAATATAATAAAACGCTCAGACGCCGCCGCCGTCATATTTTCACCTAAGAAAAAAGATCTGATAAAAAAAGCGGCCAACCACTGTCCGGGAGTAAAATATTTTATCGAAATGTATTCAGATGATAAAATAGACGGCAGATTCGTCGGCCTCGAACACGTGATGGAAGAGGGAAAATTCCTCATAGATATGGGATACACCGGATATATGGATACGGAGATAGAGCCGGACGCTTTTGCCGTGCTGATCTTTACCAGCGGCACTACTTCTGCGGCTAAGGGAGTGATGATCTCTAATACCAATTTGGCTTATAACATCAACTCTGTAACTCCTTACGTATATCTGACTCCGGAGGACAGACTGTTTTCCGTACTGCCGCTCCATCACACGTATGAGTCCACCATAGGATTTCTGTACCCTATGGCAGTAGGGGCCTCCATAGTGGTGTGTCAGGGATTGAAGCATATAGCCGGCGATATGAAGGAGACGTCTCCCACTGCTATAATAGCGGTTCCTCTTCTCATCGAGTCGCTTTACAAGAAGATAAATCAGGGCATTGAAAAGAGTGGAAAGTCTTCTGCCGTCAAGTCCATGATTTCCCTGACCAACGGGCTGAAGAACCTCGGCATAGACGTAAAGAGAAAAGTCTTTAAAGATATCTACGCAAATCTTGGAGGAGCTCTCAGAATAGTCGTATCGGCCGCCGCTCCTATAGACGCTAAAGTGGGAAGATGGCTCTCGGATATAGGCATTACGTTCCTCCAAGGATACGGACTGACAGAGACGGCGCCTATCGCTGCGTTGACTCCGGACTGGGATACCAGAGTCGGTTCAGCCGGAAAATCGGTGATCTGGGATCAGATAAAGATAAAAGAACCTGACGAAAAGGGAGAGGGCGAGATACTCATCAAAGGAAAGACTGTCATGCTGGGTTACTATGAAGATCCGGAGGCTACCGCTTTGGCAGTGCAGGACGGCTGGTTCAACTCAGGCGACATAGGTTATCTGGACGAAGACGGTTTCTTGTATATCACGGGACGGAGCAAGAACGTCATCGTCACTCAGAACGGAAAGAATATCTACCCTGAAGAGATAGAAAATCTGCTTTCAAAAGTAGAGGAGATCGCTGAATGTATGGTATACGGCAAGGAGGTCGCAGGGGAAAAGGAATTGGTGGTAACTGCCAGAGTCATCCCTGATTATGAGCGGATAGAGGAACTTCATGGCGAGATCCCGGCAGAAGAAGATATCTATAAGATAATCTGGGACCAGATCAAAAAGGTCAACCGAAAGCTGAATAACTATAAGACTGTAAAGAAACTGGAGATTAAGCAGGACCAGTTTGAAAAGACCAGCACCATGAAGATAAAGCGCTATGCGGAGCTGGCCAAAGATAAAGAGACGCAGCAGAAATAAAATATTTATCACTTCTCCCGAGACTTAAAGCAAGACAGTCTCGGGATTTTTTTATAAATGTGATTGACATATACCCTATGGGGGTATATTATATATGTAACTGAAAGAGAGCGCTGATGCAAGAAGGCGTTTTACCGAAGATAGCGGCAATCGCCCTGCGGCGGCAGAAGGGAGAATAAACCGTTTCCTCAAAATGAGGATAATTGGATTATACATGAATCAAATGGATGATAAAGAGAAAAATATATGTTGCAGCAAAATGACTGTTAGATCAGAAGAGGAGCAAAAGAAACTCATACACAGGCTCAACAGGATAGAAGGCCAGATAAGAGGCATAAAAAGAATGATAGAAAGAGACGGATACTGCAATGACATCCTGATCCAGTCGGCTGCCGCAGGCGCAGCCCTCAACGCTTTTAACAGAGAGCTGATAGCCAATCATATAAAGGGATGCGTGGTCAGAGATGTAAAAAACGGCGATATGGAAGTCATAGACGAACTGGTCGCTATCTTGCAGAAACTTATGAAATAACCGCTAAGGAAGCGGCATGATTACTATAAAAAAGAGGTGATATGATGGAACAATATAACGTGACGGGAATGAGCTGTGCCGCCTGCAGCGCCCGGGTTGAAAAGGCGGTCCAAAAGTTAGACGGCGTGACTTCCTGCTCGGTGAGCTTACTCACTAATTCGATGGGAGTAGAGGGAGATGTATCTCCTTCAGAAGTGATCAAGGCTGTAGAAGAAGCGGGATACGGAGCCTCTGTTAAAGGGGGGAAGAGTGCTTCGCCGGAAGGGGCGGCAGCGTCCTATTCTCAGGGCGAGGATATGCTTAAAGACAGAGAAACTCCTGCCTTAAAGCGCAGGCTCTTGTATTCATTGATATTTCTTTTAGTGCTCATGTACTTTTCGATGGGCAGTATGATGTGGGGATGGCCGGCGCCGGAATTTTTGGCGGAGAATCACGTGGCCATGGGGCTCCTGCAGCTGCTTCTTTCGGGAGCTATAATGATTATAAACCAGAAATTCTTTGTGAGCGGATTTAAAAGCCTATGGCATCGGGCTCCTAACATGGACACTCTGGTGGCTCTGGGCTCTACCGCTGCATTCGGATACAGCGTAGTTGCCTTGTTTGCCATGACGGATGCTCAGATGAGGGGCGACCACGCCGCTGTCATGGAATATATGCATGAGTTCTATTTTGAATCGGCGGCCATGATTCTGGCGCTGATAACCGTAGGAAAGATGCTGGAGGCAAGATCCAAAGGACGGACTACCGACGCTCTTAAAAGCCTGATGAAACTTGCGCCTAAGACTGCTGTCATATTGAGCGATGGAGCAGAGAAAGAAGTTCCTGTAGAACAAGTCAAAAAAGGCGATATATTCGTCGTAAGGCCCGGTGAAAATATACCGGTGGACGGCGTAGTGATACAGGGAAACAGCGCGGTGAACGAAGCGGCTCTCACAGGAGAGAGTATTCCTGTAGATAAGACGCCGGGGGACATGGTCTCGGCAGCTACCCTCAACCAATCCGGCTTTATAAGATGTGAGGCTACCAGAGTAGGAGAGGATACTACCCTTTCACAGATAATACAGATGGTCAGCGATGCCGCAGCTACAAAGGCGCCTATAGCTAAAGTAGCAGATAAAGTGTCAGGCGTGTTCGTGCCTGTAGTCATAGGCATATCTTTAGTAACTATAGCGATTTGGCTTCTGACAGGTCAGACCATAGGCTTCGCTCTGGCCAGAGGCATATCGGTTCTTGTAATAAGCTGTCCGTGCGCCCTGGGGCTGGCCACGCCGGTAGCCATAATGGTAGGAAACGGAATGGGGGCTAAGAACGGTATTTTGTTCAAGACTGCCGTTTCTCTTGAAGAGACGGGAAAGACCCAGATAGTGGTTCTGGATAAGACCGGCACCATAACATCGGGAGAACCTACTGTGACGGATATACTTCCTGCGAAAGGCATTACTGAGGATCAGCTGATGAAAATAGCATATTCTTTAGAAGCTAAAAGTGAACACCCTCTCGCAAAAGCCATACTGAAAAAAGCTGAAGAAACAGGAAGAACCTTTGAAGAAGTGGAAGACTTCGAGGCGCTTTCAGGTAACGGCCTTACGGCCAGGCTGGGGGATAAGACGCTCCACGGCGGAAACTATAAGTTTATAAGCACCGTCTCTCAGGTGTCTGAAGATATGCTCAGTTTATCCGAGAAATTGGCCGGTTCCGGCAAAACACCGCTCTTCTTTGCATCAGGCGGCCAGCTTCTGGGAATAGTAGCAGTAGCAGACGTGATAAAGGATGACAGCTATAAAGCTGTTGAGCAGATGCGCAGTATGGGAATACGCGTAGTCATGCTGACAGGAGATAATCAGCGTACTGCTGAGGCCATAGGCAGCGAAGCAGGGGTAGATGAGGTCATAGCAGGAGTACTTCCTGAGGGAAAAGAAAGCGTCATACGCAGGCTGAAAGAGCGGGGTAAGGTAGTCATGGTAGGAGACGGTATAAACGATGCTCCGGCGCTTACGAGAGCTGATATAGGTATCGCCATAGGCGCAGGTACAGATGTGGCCATAGATGCAGCCGATATAGTCCTCATGAAGAGCAGCCTTTTGGATGTGCCTGCGGCTATAAGGCTTAGCAGGGCTACTCTGAGAAATATACACGAGAATCTGTTCTGGGCGTTTATATATAATGTTATCGGTATTCCTTTAGCCGCCGGCGTATTCATTTCGATGCTTGGCTGGCAGCTGAATCCGATGTTTGCGGCTGCGGCCATGAGCCTGTCCAGCTTCTGCGTAGTATCCAATGCGCTGAGATTGAATTTGTTTAAAATGTATGATTCCAAGCGGGATCATAAGATTAAAAATATTTTAAAAGAAGAAAAGGAGACTGAAAGTATGAATAAGATCATGAAAATCGAAGGAATGATGTGCGGACACTGTGAGGCTACAGTAAAGAAAGCTCTCGAAGCTCTTCCGCAGGTAGACAGCGCAGAAGTCAGCCACAGCGAGGGAACAGCCGTAGTCAGACTCAGATCTGAGCTGTCGGATGAAACGCTGAAAAAGACTGTTGAGGATAAGGACTATAAAGTCACAGATATACAGTAGTAATCGCAGATGACTGATACGCCGGGATAATCCCGGCGTATCTTTTACCTGAAATATAATTTTCGCCGCCACCTAAAAGTCAAGTGCAGTCTTTCGGCAAGGCTTGCCTGCCGTTGACAAGGTGAAGCCCCGTCTCTATGAGACGGGGTTTTCCGGTGTTTGTTAAATATTAGGAATTACCGGCGGAGAATAGTATACATATGTCAGTCGTATGGAGAAAATGTCCAGAACCATTATATTGCCGGTGGTTATCTCCTGAAGTATTATGAAGTTGGTTCCCACCCCTACCAGGAAGCCGTAACGATCCTGTATAGTATTGGAGCCTACCAGCTGCTCTACCCTCATGTATCTTCCTATCTGAGTTCTCAGAAATCCGTTAAGAGCGTGTACTGTATCGAAGTCTATCTCTTCGTCATAGCCGTCGGGAGTCATAGGAACCTGCGGCGTCACGATGGAAGGCGACTCTACGGTGCCTCCGAGAGAAACGTTGCCCATGTAAGAGGTCATCTGAGAATAAGGCAGGGGATCGAACTGCATACGTTCAGAATTAGCTGCGTTTATTCCGTAAATCGGAGCCTGATACCAGTGGTTCGATGAATTCAGCTGATCGGTACTGTTTTGAGTATCGGACGGCCGATTGTTGACTATGCCTCCCGGTATGCCTACTATACCTGAATAGCCTTCAGGAATCGCAGCGGCAGCTATGTATTCTTTGCCCTGGCTTGCTTCTTGCGGAGCCTTGGCAGCCTGCGTATATGCGCCTGAGGCAACTCTCAAAGCCTCTTCGGCTCCGGACGCTTCCGATCTGATGTCTGCCTGAACAGGAGCCGATGCCGGTATTGACGCCGGATCCTTTGAGGCGTTTGCCATTGCGGCGTTGTTCTGCTCTGCGGCGGCCTCCCCTGAAACCATGATATCTTCTTCCATCTGTATCCTGTCTCCGACCGATACTCGGCCTGATTTTATCATTCTGGGTGTAACGGTGTTGTTACAGCAAGGTGCCATAAATTACCTCCTGATTTGATTTATGATGATTCAAGTGTCGGCATAGTAGCTTGTAGGAGCGTAGAAGCAGTGATCGCCTATACGGTTATGAAGGACTCCCACCCTCGTAGGAAAATTCTGGGGACATACGTCGCTGTACGGGTTGAAAAAGAAAAGGGAATTGTCTATTCCTACCAGACGTCCTCCGGCCATAGCCCAGTCTACGATCTCGTAATGTATATCCAAAGGAGTCATATTGTATACGTTTTGCGGATTGTAAGAACCGGCAACCGATTCTCGCATACAGACGAACTGACCCGGCTGGGTTATAACAGCCCTGACATCTCCGCCGTTTCCTATGCGGCTGAATTCGCCCTCAGTGGCGGTAGCTCTGTTCATGACTACCGTAGCTACTGCCGCCATGCCTTGCTCACCTTCGCCGCCTGCCTCGCATTGTATGAGACGGGCGAAAAGTTCTCTCGTGTCTAATGCCATAGCTCACCTCCATGAACTGGTACATTATATGCAGATTTCTTAAGAATTGTGAATCCGTGTTGCCCAAAAGGAGGATTTGTATTATAATGAACGCATTGTTCTTAAAAAAACCTTGCGGCGTTGCCGAGATGAAGCGTTCATTGAATCACCGCTTCATGTTGGACTTGTGATATAATGAACGCATTGTTCTTAAAAAACCTGCGGCGCTATCGAAAGGAAGCGTTCATTGAAGCGTTTATCACGGAACGCCCGGCGGTATAATATAATAAATACGATCTTGATTGGAAAGGATTTGAGATGAAAGTAAAAGCTAAAGACTTTATTTTTTTGGCAGAAATTTTCGTGAGTTTGATTTTATTTCAGATTATGTTTTCTAATTTTACCATGGGGTTTAATCCTACACCTTATTGGGGAGCGGAGATGGCGATAGTAGGACTCGTATCGCTTTCAGTAGCTTCGCTTATTTTTTTCGTCAGAATAGCTCTGCCCGGCAAAGCGGGCAAGATAGGATACGGAATAATCATGGGAGCTACCACGGTACTTTTTGCTGCTCAGGAAGTATACTATGCCCTCTTTGGTACTTTTTTCACTGTATATTCTATGATTAACAGCGCTCAGATCACAGAATTCATGGATGTTATCTTTATAAACATGTGGGAGCAAAAGATTCCTCTCGCCTTGTTTTTTGCGTTAGGGATCATAGAAATAGTCAGAGGAGTGAAGAAAGATTTTGCTTATGCTGATGAAGAACGCCGAAAGAAGAAAGTGACCATGCTCATAACGGCAGTCTTGTGCGTATCCACTTTTTTAGGAAGCGTTCTGACAGGTTCCGTAAAGAGCGAGGATCCCATGTCGCCTTATCAGAACCTCTATGGCACGGGAGAAATACAAGGGTCGGTCAGATGCTGCGGACTTCTCGGCGCTATGGGAATAGATTTCTGGAAACTGGTATTAGGCTGGGAGCCGAAGATAGAGGCCGGAGAGCCATACGTAGAGACAGACTCTGAGGATAATGTAATAGAGGATCTTGATTTTGTCAGGCTGGCAGAAGAGGAAGAAAATGAGACTATAAGCACTATGCATGAATATTTCGGAAGCGTCGAACCTACCGAAAAAAATGAAAAGACCGGTATCTTTGAAGGAAAGAATCTGATTCTCATAACCGGCGAAAGCTTTACGGATTTTGCGGTGGATCCTGAATATACGCCTACGCTGTATAAGCTTCAGACTGAAGGGTACACTTTCTCAAACTTTTATAACCCTTTATGGGGGGTGAGTACGCTGGACGGAGAATATGTGAATCTGGAAGGTCTCATACCTAAGCCCGGAGTGTGGTCCATGAAAGAATCGTCAAATAACGATCTTCCTTTTACTTTGGCACATCAGATGAGAAAACTCGGCTACGCTGCAAAGGCGTACCATAATCACAGTATATATTATTATCAGAGAGACAAATCTCATCCTAATCTGGGATATGATTTCAAGGGGCAGGGAAGAGAATATTCGTTTACAGATTCCTGGCCCGAATCAGATCTGGAGATGATAGATCAGACTACTTCTGACTATCTCACTCCCGACGAAAACGGCGAAATACAGCCGTTTCACATATATTATCTCACCGTCAGCGGACACCTGGAATATAATTTTTATGACGACGATATGGCTGTGAAAAATCGAGATGCGGTAGAGGATATGGATATGTCGGACGCCTGTAAGGCTTATATGGCGGCCAATATAGAGCTTGATAAAGCTATGGAGCTTCTGCTTGAGAGACTCGAGGAGGCCGGTGAACTGGATAATACGGTGATCGCCCTGGCGGGAGATCATTATCCATACGGACTCTCATCTTCCGAAATCAGTGAATTCCGAGGACATCAGATAGATGAGACTTATGAGCTGTATAAGAGTACGTTTATTCTGTGGACGCCGGGTATGGAACCGGAGACTGTGGATAAGCTCAGCAGCAACATGGATATTCTTCCGACGCTTTCGAATATGTTCGGCTTAGAGTATGATTCAAGGCTGCTGATGGGAAGAGATATATTTTCCGACAGCGAAGGCTTCGTAGTATTTAAAGATAAGAGCTGGATAAGCGAGAGAGGAACCCGAGACGACCTCTTAGAAGAAGATGAAGAATATACGTCTCGGGTAGATAAGAAGGTGGCTGACATGTTCAACTATTCAGCCCTTATACTGGACGAAAATTATTACTCTTACCTGTCTCCTTATATAAAGTGAATAAAAAAGCCCTTTTAGGGCTTTTTTAGATTACAGTCAAGGGCCCCTTGACTGCCGGATAGACGAGCTCCGGCCTGATAAGAAACTACGATAAAGTTAATAGAAAGCCCTTAAGTGACCCGGTTCATTGCATATTCCCGGTATCGGGATTTTTTTATATCTTTACGGAAATTTTTTCTTGGCAAGTCTCGGTCACATTAAATTACAAGGCGTTTGCGGGAGTTTTTGATGGTCTTGCGGCCGCAGAGAAAGGCCTGAAGCCGTTATTTTTCAATTATTGTGCTGAAAAGTCCCGCAAACAGCTTTTAAAATACACTTTACTGGGAACGCACGGCCAAAAACTCTCGCAAACCTTTCGATTTTTGAAAAACCCGGGCTTTGCCATGTACCCTGTCATAGACTCACTATGAACCCGCCAGTCTTCGTCGGGATCCCGAATCCGGCGACCTGAAGCAGGCCGGCTGTGAAACTCTTTAGGCGAGGCTGCGGTGATGTCAGCAAACAACCTAAAAAAGCCCTGAAAGGGCTTTTATCGGAAAAAATAACGCGATAGCCGCATGTACGTGCGTCAGAGATGTCTTCATAGCCGGAGGATAATTCTGATAAACTGTACCGGTCATATCTTCTCAGAGCTATCCCCAGCGAAGATGTGATCACTGAGGTTTTCCCCTGAATCGGCAGCTTCCTTGACATCGTGGGCTTCCACTGCACCGGCAGCCTCCTTGACATCGGCATCGCCTTTCACATCGGAGGCTTTGCCGGAGGAAGAATCCGGCGGCGCGGCCTTGGTAACCTGCCATACTCCGAAGATTATGAGAAGAGAGCCGATGAAAGATACCGGCGTGAGGGGCTCCCCGAGAAAAATCACTCCGGAGAACATCGAACATATGGTAGTAAGAGTCCCGTAGATAGCGAGAGTCATTACTGACATCTTTCCGGCGGCGTAGTTGACGATGTTATAACACAGCACCGAGCAGAAGACGCTTAAGATTATTACGGGTATGAGGAATTCCGTATGGGACAGCGGCTGAATAAATTTCGACAGATCGCCTTTTTCCTTTATGAGACCTGTGACTACGAAGACTGCCCAGGATACTCCGATCATGAAATAAGTCCGTTCGAAAGAAGTATATTTTTCTGCCAGCTTTCTGTTGAGGGTCCTGTAACCTGCTGAGGCAAATAACGTAAAAGCCAGCAGCAGTATACCTATGGGCTTGATTATTCCAAGTTCGCTTCCCGAGAGCGTTATCATTATCACGCCGGCTATAGGAAGAATACAGAAGACCAACTGCCTTTTCGCAGGGTATTCTTTGATGAATATTGCCGCAAACAGCATAGCGACGATAGGAACTATAGAGAGAACCACCCCTGAATAAGTGACGTTGGTATATAAGATACCATAGCTTTCACAGTAAAAGTATATGGGTTCCATTATACTGAAAGCAGCCAGAAGACCTGCGGATTTACCTTTGAGAGAAAGTTTGAACTTTCCCGTCAGTATCAATATATTGAGAATCAGGAAGGCGATGGAAAACCTCACAGTCAGAAGAACGTCCGGGGAGGTAACCGATAGGGCCATACGGGTAAAAAGATAGCTGAAACCCCATATGGAGTGGCCTACTACTGCGGCGACTATGGGAAGGACTTTTTCGTTCATTCTGTTATTGAGATTATTTTCCATGAAAGTACTGCTCCTTGATGTCTGATTTATATCTGGAATTATTTTAATATGAAATTCATATATACGGGATTGTGATCCGAACAGGCAAACTGCTTATCTATAACATCAGACTGTACGCACTGGACGTTATCTGAAATTATGAATCCGTCTATAGTCAGCTGAAAGTTGGTAGAAGCATCCCAGGGCTTGTCGGCGTTTCGGCAGCTGGCTACGGGGTTGTCCTTGTTATATGGCGCTATCACATTGAAACCTTCCGGTACCGAGTCATAAGGGAAAGGCTGAGCCCAGCTGTAATCGTCCCCGGAAACTCCGAATATAGAGCCCGAATCCCGAAGGAGATCTTTATTGAAATCGCCTCCGCATATCACATAATTCCCCTTTTCATATTCGGCATTTATATCGCTGTAGAGCATTTTCAGCTGGCTTTCCGCTACGGTAGGATCTGTGGTGTAGGCCGAGAGGTGGAAATTGATGAGAATCAGCTCTTTGCCGTTATCTGCAGGTATTCTGCTTATACTGTAGCAGCGGTCGAGATCGAGAAACTTGGCAAAACCGCTCTGTATAGGCAGACTTCTTCTCAGAGAGGAGGTTATGGAGTAATCGGACATGGTGACGATACCTGCCACAGATTTTCCGTGAGGCTCCAATATGGGATAGAATAAATAGGGTGAATCATAGTTTTGGGCGTAGACCTTGCTCATCGAAGAGAAAGGCCTGGTGATGATATTGTACTCGTTGATGTGATAAGACCTGGTAGCGTCCACGTCCACTTCCTGCACGAGATAAAAATCAGAATCCATTTCTGCCAGATCTGAGGCCATCTTTTCTACAGTTTCGCCTACGATGTCCTCAGAAAAACCTCTGGAATATTCTCCTCCATCCATAAAAAAAGAATAGTCATCGGTATAAGCTCCGAATCCTATATTCCACGAAGTGATATTGAGGGGCGTTCCGGTAGGTACAGATGATTTTGCGTCTGACCCCGCCTGGACTGAAAGCTCCTGATTATCTTCAATTCTGTCATATGCCGCAAATACGTATATCACGTATCCCAGCAGCAATAGCAGCACGGCGCCGATTATGCCGCCGCCTATCTTTAAAGCCTTTTTCATATGCGTTTATCTCCTCGTATTAAGGTTGTGAAAAGATTTTAGCATAACGAGAGACGTTTTTCAAGACAGACAAAACAGGCAAAAGAACCTTTTAAACGAGGGCGGCCTGTGGTAAAATAAATAAAAGGAGAAAAGTATGGCATTTACACATTTACACGTACATACGGAATACAGTTTGCTGGACGGAGCCGCAAGGATCAAAGATCTGGTCAGCCACGCCAAAGAGCTGGGCATGGACAGTCTTGCTATAACCGACCACGGAGCCATGTTCGGAGTCATAGACTTCTATAAAGAATGTAAAAAACAGGGAATAAAACCTATAATAGGCTGCGAGGTCTATACTGCGGCCAGGAGGATGACAGATAAGCAGCCCGATAAGGACAAGCATCAGGGTCATCTTATTTTGCTGGCTAAAGATGATAAAGGGTATAAAAACCTTATAAAGATAGTTTCGGCCGGCTACATAAAAGGATATTATTATAAGCCGCGCATAGACAAAGAAGTTCTCAGACAGCACAGCGAGGGTATCATAGCTCTTTCTGCCTGTCTTGCGGGAAAAGTGCAAAATGAGCTGCTCAACGGAAACTATAAAGGGGCTAAGGAGGAAGCTGCAGAGCTTCTTGAAATCTTCGGAGAGGGCAACTTCTATATTGAGATTCAGGATCAGGGACTGGAAGAAGAGGCCATGATAAAACCTCAGCTCATTCAGATAAGCCGGGAGCTGGGTATACCCATGGTAGCTACCAACGATGTCCACTATGTAAGAAAAGAAGATGCGAAGGCTCACGATGTTTTGCTGGCGATACAGACGGCCACCAGTATAAATGACGAGAACAGGATGCGATTTCCCAATGACGAGTTCTATCTCAAGAGCGAGCAGGAGATGAGAGACATATTCGCTTCCTTTCCCGAAGCCGTAGATAACACCAGGATAGTTGCAGACGCCTGCAACGTGGAGTTTGAGTTCGGCAAATATCATCTGCCCGAATTTAAGGCGCCGGAGGGTATGACCAACAGCCAGTATCTGAGAGAATTGTGCCGGAGAGGTCTCTCGGCCAGATACGGGGAAGATATAGACGACAGTCTCAGAGAGAGATTGAACTACGAGATCGGCATCATAGAATCCATGGGATATGTGGAATACTTTCTGATCGTATGGGATTTTATCAACTATGCAAAAGAAAACGGCATAATGGTAGGACCGGGAAGGGGCTCGGCCGCCGGTTCTCTGGTGGCCTACTGCCTGAAGATAACAGATATAGATCCTATCAGGTACAATCTCATCTTTGAGAGATTTCTCAATCCCGACAGGATAAGCATGCCGGATATAGATATAGATTTCTGCTATGAGAGAAGACAGGAAGTAATAGACTATGTGACGAGAAAGTACGGTGAAGACAGAGTCTGCCAGATTATAACTTTTGGAACCATGAAAGCCAAGCAGGCCGTCAGAGATGTAGGCAGGGCTCTGGATGTGAGTTATGGGGAAACAGACGCCATAGCCAAGGCTATTCCCTTCGATCTGGGGATGACTATTGAAAAAGCGCTTGAGACCAGCCCGGACTTTAAGGCAATGTATGATGAAAACCCCAAGGCCAGAAGCGTCATTGAGATGGCCAGAGCCCTGGAGGGGATGCCGCGCCACGCTTCCACTCACGCAGCAGGAGTAGTCATATCCAAGGAGCCGGTGGATGAGTACGTGCCCATGTATCTTTCGGATAAGGGCCCGGCTACCCAGTTTACCATGACCACCATCGAGGAGCTGGGACTTCTCAAGATGGACTTTTTAGGGCTCAGAAATCTAACGGTCATAAGAGACGCATTGGAACTGATCAGAGAAAACCACGGAGTGGAGATAGATTTCGCCAGGATGGGTTACGATGATCCGGGAGTATATGAAATGATCTCTCAGGGCAATACTCAGGGAGTGTTCCAGCTTGAAAGCCAGGGAATGACCCAGTTCATGAAAAATCTGCGCCCCAGCTGTTTTGAAGATATAGTGGCCGGAATTTCTTTGTACAGACCGGGACCGATGGATTCCATACCTAAATATATAGAGAACAAAAAGAACCCGGATAAGATAAAATACGTTCACCCGGCTCTGTCGCCTATACTCGATGTAACTTACGGCTGCCTCGTATATCAGGAACAGGTGATGCAGATAGTCAGAGACCTGGGCGGCTATAGTTACGGCCGTTCTGATCTTGTGCGCAGAGCCATGTCCAAGAAAAAGATGAGCGTCATGCTGGAAGAAAAAGAATATTTCATTCACGGCAAGACGGATAAAGAAGGCAATGTGGAGATCGCAGGATGTGTGAGAAACGGCATACCTGAAGCGGCGGCTGAGGAAATATTCAACGATATGGTCAGTTTCGCCCAGTATGCTTTCAATAAGAGCCATGCGGCGGCTTATGCGGTAGTGGCCTATGAGACAGGATATCTTAAACTGCATTATCCCGTCGAGTTCATGGCGGCGCTGATGACCAGCGTCATGGGAGATGTCAATCAGACCCCAAAATATATAAGAAACTGCAGCGAGATGGGAATAGAAGTGCTTCCTCCTTGCGTCAACAAAAGCCAGAAAAAGTTCAGCGTCGAGGACGGAAAGATACGTTTCGGACTTTTAGGCGTTAAAAACGTAGGAGAGAATGCGATAGACGCTATAATTTCGGCCAGAGAAGAAAAGGGCGAGCCAAAAGATATCTTCACCTTTATACAGCAGCTGGATATCAGCCAGGTAAATAAAAAGGCCGTAGAAAGCCTCATAAAGTCCGGCGCATGCAGCTGCCTCAGCGAAAATAAGGCGGCCATGACGGCAGTATTTGAAGGACTGGTGGAGTCTGCCCAGAACAGCAGCAGAAAGAATCTGGAAGGACAGATGTCTCTTTTCGATATAGGGGGAGGAGATGAGATAATGGAGGCTATGGAAAGCCATCTTCCGGATGTAGCCGATTTCCCTAAAGAGACGTCTTTGGCCATGGAAAAAGAAATGCTGGGAGTATACATTACGGATCACCCTCTCAATAACTTTGCAGAGATGATCAAAAAAATTGCCACAGTAACTTCGGAGGATTTGAATCATGCCGAAGAAGAAAGCGAAATGGCAGGGGCTGTTTCACAGGGGAAGATCTACGACGGAATGAAGGTAGTTATGGCCGGCATGGTCTCTTCCAAGAGGACTCTCATAACTAAGAGCAACAAGATGATGGCCTTCGTAGTGCTGGAGGATTTATACGGAGTATCAGAGATGGTGGTATTTCCTAACGTCTATGAGAAGTGCGCTCATTATCTTCAGGGAGATTCGGTCATAGCTGTTTCAGGTACTCTGAACTTCAAGGAGGACGAAGCGCCTTCTCTTTTGGCCGACAACGTTTTGCCACTTGCGGAAGCGGTGGAGAACGGAATTCCGGCAGGTTTTGTCAGAAGCGGAGGTGCAGGCCGCAGAGAGATAACGGCCTCAGACGCTGCAGCAGCAAATACTTCCGGTCCCAAGGGCATGATAAAAGCCAAGATACCACAGGGCGCAAATGTGAATATGACACTGGATCAGCTTAAGACCACGCTCAGGCGTCATAGGGGAAGCGCACAGGTGCTCATATATCTTCCCGACGGAAAGATTCTCAAGACGGACAGGAATATGTGGGCAGAACCTACTAATGCGCTGAAGATACAGCTTTCAGCTGTCCTGGGCGGGGAAAACGTAAAGGTACAAGAGGAGTGAGAGATGAGAAAAATAGGAGTGTTGACCAGCGGAGGAGATTCTCCGGGAATGAATGCGGCCATAAGAGCAGTAGTCAGATGCGGTATCGACGCAGGCTTTGAAGTATGGGGCATAGAAAGAGGCTTTGAAGGCCTGTTGGACGGAGAGCTGCGGGTGATGGACAGAAGCTCGGTAGGAGATATCCTCCACAGGGGAGGAACCGTATTAAAGACTGCCAGGAGCGAAAGGTTTATGGAAGACAGATGGATAGACAAGGCCGCAGATCTCCTTAAGACCTTAAACATAGACGGACTGGTGGTCATCGGAGGGGACGGATCGCTCCACGGAGGCCTGAAACTGGCAGAGAGAGGGATAACCGTAATGGGGCTTCCGGGAACCATCGACAATGATCTGAACTATACGGATTTTACCATTGGATTTGATACTGCAGTGAGTACTGTGCTGGAGGCAGTCAGCAAGATAAGAGATACCTCTTCTGCTCATGACAGGACCAGCGTCATCGAAGTCATGGGCCGCCACTGCGGGGATATCGCCCTCTATTCCGCCGTAACCGGGGGAGCCGAGTGCGTGCTCCTTCCTGAAAAAGAAGAAGATATAAACAGGGTGTGCCGTAAGATCATCGAGGGCAGCAACAGAGGAAAACTTCACAGCATAATAATCAAGGCAGAAGGAACTCCCACTCCGGGAGACGAGCTTGTAAAGATCATAGAAGAGAAAACCGGAAGAGAAACCAAGCTGATAGTGCTCTCATATCTGCAGAGAGGCGGCAGCCCCACTATGAACGATCGGCTTCTGGCGACTCTGTGCGCTGAAAAAGCGGTAACGCTGCTGGGAGAGGGTTCAAAAAGCAAGGCTATAGGCGTTTCAGACGGCCACATAGTGGCCTATGATCTGGCGGACGCCCTGAAAATGCCGGGAACCTTCGACGAGAATCTGTATAGTCTCATAGATGTACTTGGAAAATGAGGCGTCAGAGAAGCAGAATTTGATTTGAAGGGAGTATCGGCAAAGAGGAAGCGATGGATAAAACAGTTGTAATATATAAGAGCAAACACGGCTCTACAAAAAAGTATGCGGAGTGGATCGGTGAAGAGCTGGAATGTCCCGTGCTCTCCGCAGATGATTTTTCGAAAAAAGAACTGGAAGATTACGAAAATATAATTTTCGGCGGATGCGTACAGGCCGGCGGCATAATGGGCTTCGATCTCATAAAAAAGAACATGAGACGTCTGGCGGGAAAGAAGCTGGTGATATTTGCGGTGGGGCTGAATATCATGCAGAAAGAGACCAGAATGCAGCTGAGAGAGATAAATTTCAACAGACGGAAAGTTGCGCATCTCACGTGCTATTACTGCCCCGGAGCCTATGATCCGGCAAAGATACGGGGCATAGACGCAGGGATAATGAAGATGATGGTAAATATGCTGGAGAAAAAGCCCTCGCTTGAAACTACTGAAGAAGACCGCCGCCTTCTGAAAAACGTAAAGAACGGGGCGGATCTGACCGACAGGAAGTATATAGAACCCATAATTGCTGAATTTAAAAAAGCCTGACGGGAGTTTCGTCAGGATGATCTGAGATGGTCAGCTCTTTTTCTGTATTTTAAGAGACGATAGACCGCCGGCTAAGCCGGCGGTCTTTAAATATTTATAAGTGAAATAATGCAAGGCGAGACATGGCGCAAACCGTGACTGCCGCCTCATATATCTTTTCTTCCTGCGGGTCCGTCCCCGTCTCCTTTGAATTCTATTCCCAGATCGTTATTTATCACAGAAGCGAAGCCGATAGAGTGACTGCCGTATTTCCGGCGCACCTGATCCATCGTAAGCTCCATCTTTTCGCAGCGGTCCTTTTCGTCTATATCTGCGCCGAATAAACTGAGTTGTTCCTGGCTGATGTCGTCAGTGAGATTGATACCCGTTATGGTGATCATCCGTATCGGAGACGAAATCTTCCATGATGACCGTATTATCTCCATAGATACTTTTGATATTTCTTCTGACAGCCAGGTCGGAGCAAAGAGCTGCTTCTGGCGTGAAATGACTTTAAAATGCGTATCTTTGATATCGACCTTTACGCCGTAAGCCTTGTATCCGTATTTTCTAAGCCGGCCGGCTACCGTGTCCGAAAGAGCTTTTACAGCGGTGGCTATATCGCTTTCGGCAGTTAGATCCCGCCGGAAGGTAACTCCGTTGCCTACAGATTTCATAGGTTCTCTCTGATCGTAGCGACATACCGGGCTTTCGTCTATTCCGTTGGCATATTCCCATATGATACATCCTGCTTTTCCGAAGAGAGAATGAAGATAATTCTTATCTGCTCTTGCTATATCGCCGATGGTCCTGATACCCAGTCTGTCCAGCTTTTCAGAAGTGGCTTTTCCTACGCCAAAAAGCTCTCTGGCAGGCAGAGGCCAAAGGATTTCTCTGAAATTATTTTTAGTTATGATGGTAGTGGCGTCGGGTTTTTTGTATTCACTTCCCATCTTTGCCAGCACCTTGTTGTATGATACGCCGGCAGAAAGGGTCATACCTAATTCTTCTTTTACTGTTTTTCTGATAGTATCCGCTATCTGTCTGCCGCTGCCAAAGAGACTTTGACTGGCGGTGACGTCCAGCCACGATTCGTCTATGCTGAAGGGCTCTACCATATCTGTAAAGCGTTGATATATGCTGTTGATCTTGCCGCAGTACAGCTTGTACTTATCCATATGAGGTTTCACCAGCACGAGATCCGGACATTTCTTTTTTGCCTTCCAGATGGTCTCGGCAGTGACTACGCCATATTCTTTAGCAAGCTGGTTTTTGGCCAGTATGATACCGTGGCGGTTGTTCGGATCTCCGCTTACGGCCATGGGCCTTCCGGCCAGTTCGGGATGAGCCAGAAGTTCTACCGCAGCGTAAAAGCCGTTCATGTCACAGTGAAGAATTACCCTGTCATTTTTGCAAATATTCATTTTTATTCCAAACCTTCCTGTCCCATAAGAAGTATAACATGAGAAGTCGGTTTTTGGCAAAGCCAATATATGTGTTTTCTGTGAAAGAAATATCGCCAAACTTGACTTAAAACCTGTTTACAAGGTATAATGAACCCATCGATTATGATGGCGGCGTTGCCGAAAGGAAGGGTTCATTGAATCACCGCTGCTTGTTTGGTTTGTGGTATAATGAACCCATCGATCATGATAGCGGCGTTGCCGAAAGGAAGGGTTCATTGAACCACCACTGCCGCGCTTGTTGCAATGAAAAACAGCGCATGCTGTATTCTACAGAAAAAAGCACAAATTTTACAACAGAATTTGTTAAAATGGTTGTACAATCACAAGAATAAATCGGAATTTACAGCATGTCCGCCTTTGTACCGTTATTTAAGCTGTTTTTCTTTCTAAAATGCTGTAGAATCAGTACAAAGGGCAAAGAAAATACAGCGTACGGCTCTGCGACAGCAGAACCAGCAATTTGCGGCGACCATCGAGGGTTGCCGAAAGGAAGGGTTCATTGAATCACCGCTTTATGTTTGATTTGTGGTATGATAACAAGTCTTAGGAGGATTATCAAGTGAGAAGTTTAAATATGATCATTGGAGGTCTTTTCGTAGCCTGCGGAATTATTATGATAGCCGGATTCAACGGCATCACTTTCCTGTCGGTTGCGTTCGTTCTTGGCCTCTTGTTTATGATAGCCGGCATTATGGGATGTATGTCCTACAGGAGCAACAGAGAGGATTCCGTAGACAGCACCTGGGTAGTAGTAGACGGCGCCACTACTTTTGTACTGGGATTTCTTATAATCTCTAACAAACTGGCTTCTGACGCTGCTGTTCCGTTGGTCTTAGGTCTTTGGATAGCCATCACCGGCATACGTAATCTGACGAGAGCTCTTGAGAAGGCTGATGTCAGAGACAGCTATTTTTACGGACATCTGGTGATCGGAACAGTCAATGTGGTTGCAGGCCTTTATATGTTCTTCAACAACGATCTTCTGATGCTTCCGGTAGGCGTTCTGGTAGGCATCTGCGTGCTGGTACACGGCCTGAATATATTTATGGTGGCTATTACCATACTGGTCGCCAAATCGGGATTCATCATGAACAAAGAGGAGATGCTTGAGCAGGCGGCAGAAGAAGTGGAGAAGGCTCACGAGGCCGCCAAAGAAGCTATAAAAGTGCTTAAAGAAGCTAAAGCCACCGTAGAAGTGATAAAGGAGACTCCGGAAGAAGAATTGGACGCTTCCCTTGCGCCGAAACCTACCGAGATCGCGGCGGAAGAAGATAAAAACGAATAGCAAGCGCCGGATGCCCCGCGTATACAGGCGGCGGATCCGGCATTTCAGATTTTTGGCGGCGGATGATTATGACCTTCCGGCAGAGCTCTCAGGAGTTTATATTACGATTTGAAGAAATAAGAAAATAAGTTGGGTTTAGAGTATGGAAAAGATCTTTGATATTGCAGTAGTCGGAGCAGGGCCTTCCGGGCTTACGGCGGCTATAAAGGCAAAAGAACTGGCGCCCTGCGCAAATGTAGCGCTGATAGAAAAGATGCAGGACGCGGCAAAGAAGCTCAGTGCGTCAGGTAATGGCAGAGGTAATTTATCGAACAGAAACTGTGATTCCTGCGACAGGGTTCTCGAATTTTTTTTACAGACAGGAATAGCAGTCAGAACCGACGGCGAAGGGCGGATATATCCTTACTCGGAAGAAGCAAAGGCTGTCTCGGCTTCTCTCGTAAAAAGAGCGGAGAGGCTTGGGATCGAGATGTTTTTGAATACCAAAGTATGCGATGTGGAAGCAGTCCCCGGCGGGCATGGCGGCTTCCGCATTTTTGTTTGTGACGGAACAGACTCTTCGAAGGGCGCAGTCAGGCAGATACGCTGCCGCCTTGTACTCATCGCTACAGGAGGAAAATCTTATGCGTCTTATGGATCCACCGGAGACGGTCAGATGATGGCCAGGAGAGCGGGACACACCGTCAGCCCCATGATACCGGCCCTCACAGCCATAGAGGTGAGGGAAGATCTGAGAGAACTGAGAGGAGTCAGGGTCAAGTCTGCTGTCTCGCTGTTCGAATCGGGAGATTTGGTTTACAGAGAAGAAGGGCAGATACAGTTCAGAGAGGACTGTGTGTCAGGTATATGTATAATGAATATGTCTTCTCATCTTCCCGTTTCGAAGACCGGGGAAGAGAAGGACGCTCTGGCAGACTGCAGGATTACGGTTAATTTTGTCCCGGATTTCAAGTCGCCTGAACTCATAGGATTTCTTCGCCAGCAAACTGGGCGTCAAGAGGCCTTAGCCGAAGATATTTTAGAGACGCTGGTGAAGGGGCCGCTGATACGCCCTATACTTCTGAGGGCGGGGATTGAACCAAACGCTGCCGCAGGTGGACTGTCTTCCTCCGACATAATGAATATAGCCAATGCGTTGCGGATGTTTGAGCTGACGCCTCTCAGGCGTAAAGGATGGAAAGAGGCTCAGGTGACTAAGGGAGGAGTAGACCTTAAGGAAATAGACGAGCAGACTATGGAGTCAAAAATCGTACCGGGCCTGTATTTTGCAGGAGAGGTGACCGATTATGACGGACCCTGCGGCGGCTATAACCTGAATAATGCCTGGATAACCGGAATAAAAGCCGGGACGGCCATGGCGGAGAGGATAAAAAAACATGTACAGAATACATCAGATAAAATTGAATCTGGACGAAGATAAGAACGCGATACCTGTCAAGATAGCTAAAAAGATCGGCGGCCGCGGGCTGGTTATAAAAAGATGGGCTCTATGCAGAGAATCCATCGACGCCAGAAATAAGCCCGACATCAAACGCGTCTACTCTGTAGATTTTGAGATAGAAGAGGAACATCTTGACAAAAAAGTAAAGGCGTATCTGCGCCGGCGCATGGAAAAAGCCGGCGTAGAATTTTTTGTTCCCGAAGAATATGAAGCGCCGAAACTCAGTCGTGAGCCGGATGAGAGACCTGTGATAGTGGGTTTCGGACCGGCGGGGATATTTGCCGCGTTGATATTGGCTCAGTCTGGAGCAAGACCGGTAGTTATAGAACGCGGCGGCGACGTCGTACGGCGGAGTGAAGCCGTAGAGAAATTCTGGGAAAAAGGCGTCCTCAACACAGAATCCAACGTTCAGTTCGGAGAAGGAGGCGCAGGAGCTTTCTCTGACGGAAAGCTGACTACGGGAATAAAAGATGTGAGGATCAGGAAAGTCCTTCAGGAATTAGTGCGCTTCGGGGCTCCCGAAGATATTTTATATAAACAGAAGCCTCATGTAGGAACCGATATTCTCAAATCGGTAGTTAAAAATATCAGGGAAGAAATAATCTCTCTGGGAGGGACTGTGCTGTTTGATACCAAGGTGACCGACATAGCAGTTGAGAGCGGACAGGTAACAGGGCTGATGGTCTCACAAGCAGGAGAGAGAGTATATGTATTGCCATGCCGGAAGGTCATACTTGCGCCGGGACACAGCGCCAGGGATACTTTCAGAATGTTGGCGGAGAAAGGCATCGCCATGGAGCAGAAACCGTTTTCTATAGGGGTGAGGATAGAACATCCTCAGGACGTCATAGACACGGCGCAATACGGCCGGCCGGGCAGGGAACTGGGGCTGCCGCCGGCCGAGTATAAAGTCAGCTATAGATGTAAAGACGCAGAAGGAAGCGAGATAAGCATAGCGGGAAGAGGCGTCTACAGCTTCTGCATGTGTCCGGGCGGCCAGGTGATAACGGCTTCTTCTCAGGAAGGCGGAGTAGTCGTCAATGGAATGAGCCTTCATGCCAGAGACAGCGGCAAGGCCAACAGCGCTCTTTTATGTGATGTGAGATGCGAAGACTTCGGCAGCGCCGACGTGCTGGCCGGAGCAGTATTCCAGGAAAAATACGAAAGCCAGGCCTTCCGCCTGGCCGGCGGCCGCTACGCGCCGCCGGCCGCCACCTGGGGCGCGTTTAGAGACGGCAATGCGCCCCAGGTGGAAGGCTGCCTCCCGGATTTTGCAGCGGCAGCCTTGCGGCAGGCCATGCCTGAGCTGGGGAAGAAGCTGAAGGGATTTGATTCGGACGACGCTGTTATATATGCGGTAGAGACCAGAAGCTCTTCGCCGGTGAGAATACTGAGAGATAAGGACGGACAGAGCTTGTCTGTAAAAGGGCTGTATCCGTGCGGAGAAGGAGCCGGCTATGCGGGCGGTATCACATCTGCTGCGGTAGACGGCATAAAGATGGCCGAGGCAGTCATAAAACGACTGTGAGAAAAATAGATAAGCGCTGGCTCGGTTGTATCAAAGTTTGTGGACTCATCGGGCAGGTGAAGAGAGGATAGATCTGAGGGCGAGGCCCGAGGAACAAACAACCGACGGCTATGCCGGCGGTTGTGATTGTCAGTTGTTGATTTGACGGCCATTCCCGGTATTGAGATTTTTTCCTTCTTACCGGGAATTTTTTCTTGGCAAGTCTCGGTCTGGCCTGAATTACAGGGCGCTTGCGGGAGTTTTTGACCGTCTTGAGGGAGGCTCCGCAATTGACATCTCTCGAGGCAGGGCGCTGTATAAACGAGAGGTGAAGCATAAAAAATACAACAAGAGACGTGCTGGAAAGCCGTCTCGGCGGCTCAAAACCCTCCGATGATGTATTCCGCACAAAAAACGGCGGATTCTACAACCAGTTATGGGAAAACGGTTGTAGAATCCGGAGGAAAAATCAAAAGTTACAGCATGAGCCGCCTCGGCGGCCCGATTATGCCATGTTTTGCGGCAGAATGTTGTAGAATATGGCGTGGTAGTCAAAAAATACAGCGCGCGCCTATATCGTCTGTGGTTCGGCTTGCGCCCGGTGCAGATGCAGAGTTTATTTTTTCGCCCTACATTGCAATACAACAAAATTTGAGTCTCTATATGCCAACAGGAGCAGACATTCGTCTGCTCCTGTTGGCTGTCCTTTAAGGGTACAATAAAAAGGCCGCCTCAGCGGCCTTTTTAGATAATGCAATTAGAGGTATTTCCAAATGTGTCTTAAGACGGGCGCCGGTAATTCGCCCCTGCAGAGCTTAAGCATACCGCCGGCTATGCCGGCGGCCTTGATACTGGATAGTGATTGCAGTCTTACTACAGTGAGTTTCGCCCTATACGATCATCTGCTTTTTTGCTGAGCGGATTTACGGCAGGTCTTTCGTTCAGGGGTGAACTTTTTATACCAGAGGATTTCCTGTCATTTCCGCAGGTATGGCCAAACCCATGAGTTTGAGCATAGTCGGGGCGACGTCGCATAACCTGCCTCCGCCGGCGAGAGTGCGGGGATCAGCGGCTATATGAGAGAGAGGAACGGGATTAGTGGAATGAGAGGTCACGGGATTGCCGGATTCGTCTGTCATCACATCTGCATTCCCGTGATCGGCAGTCATCAGTATCTGGCCTCCCGCCGCCAGCATAGAAGAGACTATCTTTCCTACGCACTTATCTACAGCTTCTACCGCTTTGACGGCAGCATCAAAATTTCCTGTGTGTCCCACCATGTCTGCGTTGGCGAAATTGAGTATTATGCAGTCATATTTGAGAGATTCTATTTCCTTTATTACGGCTTCTGTCACTTCGTAAGCGCTCATTTCAGGCTTAAGATCGTAGGTGGCCACCTTTGGAGAAGGAATGAGGATCCTGTCTTCAAGGGGATTTGGCTTTTCTACTCCGCCGTTGAAAAAGAACGTGACGTGGGCATATTTTTCAGTTTCTGCTATTCTCAGCTGTGTAAGACCCAGAGATGACAGATATTCTCCCAAAGTATTTTTTATAGTCTGGGGAGGAAACGCCACTTCGACATTGGGCATGGCAGCGTCGTATTGAGTCATGCAGACGTAACAAAGATCGGCGATGGGCAATGCGCCGCTGATCTTGCCGGCTGCGTCGGTACTTTCTTTCTCATCTGCCCAGCGGTCGAATCCATCAAAATCAGGATCGACAAAACAACGTGTAAGCTCCCTGGCTCTGTCCGGACGGAAATTGCAGAAGATCACGCTGTCGCCTGATTTGATACCCGGGAAGCGGCCGCATACGGTAGGCTTTATGAATTCGTCGGTTTCGCCTCTTCTATAGGCGTTTTCGACGGCCTCAGTTCCGGATGAGGCGGTAAGCCCTTTGCACATGGCAAGAGCGTCGTAGGCCAAGCGTACTCTTTCCCACCTGTTATCCCTGTCCATAGCGTAGTATCTTCCCGATACAACGCCTACTGAAACCCCCGCAAATCCGGCAGCGAAATCCGACAGGTCTTTCATATATTCTATCCCCGAAGTAGGAGGAACATCTCGTCCGTCCATGAAACAATGTACATATATGCGCTTTGCGCCCTGAGAAGCCGAAAGACGTATGACGGCCTTTATGTGATCTATGTGGCTGTGAACGCCTCCGTCGGAAAGCAGCCCCATGATATGAAGCGTTTTGCAGCTTCCGGCATGATTTATAGCGGAAAGCAGAGCCGTATTGCCGTTAAAGATGCCATCGTCTATAGCCTTGCTTATGCGAGTCAGTTCTTGATAAACTACTCTGCCTGCGCCGATATTCAGATGCCCGACCTCGGAGTTACCCATCTGTCCTTCGGGAAGACCTACTGCAAGGCCGCTGGCCTTTAGAGTCGTAAAGGGATATTTTTTGAATATTTCATTGATATTAGGCAGGCTGGCCGCAGCGATAGCGTTTCCGGTTGTCTTTGAGCTGAGACCGAATCCGTCTAATATCATGAGCATAAAAGGTTTTTTCATCTTTGCCTCCTTGTGGATGAAGACCTCATGAGAGATCTTTTTCGTACCTTTAAATCGAAGTTAAGCTTGCGACAGATCTAAGACTTTTTCAGGGTTTTGGCGTGAGATCATCATCCGAAGCCAAACGCTGCCAACCGCCGCCAAAAGTATGAAATGCCGGGCCACTCGTGTAGAGACTGGGCGGCCGGCGCAAGGTCATATCTACCGATAAATATACCACAAACCGAGACCTATTAAAAGAGTCTTTTCCCCTGCGCCTCCTTAGGCGGCAGACTTAAAGGATAGACAAAAAGCCCGGCAAGGAAGATGACGATTACGACGCAGCAGGGCGGCGAAAAGATTAAAAACACCGTTAAAATCCGATAAAGCCGCAGGCTCCAAGACTCCTGAGATTGACGGTAGAAAAGACTGCCGTCCTATGATAAAATAAACTTGACAAGAGGAGGATGAAATGTTTATCAGATATGCGGAAGAAAAAGACATAAAACGTATCCTGAAGATATACGAGAGCGCCAGAAAGTATATGGCTGAAAACGGAAATCCTTCACAGTGGAGAGATAACTACCCTTCGGAGGAAACTGTAAGGGACGATATGGGTAAGAATCATCTGTACGTCGCAGAAGAATCGGGAGAAGTAACGGGTGTGTTCGCCTTCATCATAGGAGAGGACGATACATATTCAGACATAGAGGGACGATGGCTTTCAGAAGGCCTGTATGGAACTATTCACAGGATAGCCAAGGATCGCACGGGCCGGGGAATCCTTAAAGAGGCTGTTTCGTTTTGCCAAGAGAAAATAGGACATCTTCGCATCGACACTCACCGGGATAATGAAATAATGAAGCGTCTGATAATAGAGAACGGCTTTACTGAATGTGGAGTTATCTGCGGCAGAGACGGCCGGCCGAGGATCGCATACGAGAAGATCTCCGGGGATAGAGGAGAATGAACAGATGGTAGATATAAGAGAATGGGTCAAAACTTTTTCGGCGGCGATAGAAGAAGCCTTCGAGGACAGACTGCTGTTTATAGGTCTTCAAGGCAGCTATGGACGAGGTGAGGCGACAGAAGACAGCGACATAGACCCCGTAGTCATATTGGATCATCTCGATGCAGCTGATATTAAGACGTATGAACGGGTTATAGACAGGCTTGACCGGCGTGAACTGGTGTGCGGCTTTCTCTCAGGCCGTCAGGAATTGCTTAACTGGGAGCCTTCAGATCTCTTTCAGTTTTACTATGACACGATACCTGTTAGAGGGAGCATAGATGAAATCCTCAGCCTGATAGATCTGGAAGCGATAGAAAGGGCCGCAAAGTCGGGAGCCTGTAATATATATCACGCTTGCGTCCATAATATGCTGTATGAGAAGAGCTTGGATATATTGAAGGGACTTTATAAAGCGGCCACTTTCGTAATCCGGGCGGTCAGCTTCACGGATACAGGAGAATATACTTCGGATTTGATCTCTCTGGCAGAGAAAGTCTGTCTTCAAGACAGAAATATAATATACACATTTTCAAAATTCAGAGAGGGCCGGCCGACAGATTTTGAAGGAATGTCCGAAGCTCTGTTTTCCTGGGCCAAGAAGCAGATAAACGGCTGACAGAAAAGGAGAAATCACCATGTGTACTGCAATAACTTATAAAACAAAGGATTTTTATTTTGGGAGAAATCTCGATCATATGGAATCATACGGCGAAGAAGTCGTGATAACGCCCAGGAACTATCCCTTCAGATTCAGAAAAGAGGGAGAGATGGACTGCCATTATGCCATGATAGGGACGGCCTGCGTGAGGGAAGATCAAGCTCTCTACTATGACGCTGTAAATGAGACGGGCCTGTGCATGGCGGGGCTGAATTTTGTAGGAAACGCCGTCTACAGACCGCAGCAGGCTCATATGAAAAATGTGGCTCAGTTCGAACTCATACCCTGGATACTGGGACAATGCGCTTCAGTAGATGAAGCAAGAGGCGTCCTCAGGCAGACTAACCTTTTGGATATATCTTTCGACGGCAATACGCCTCCGGCTGAACTGCACTGGATAATAGCAGACCGCAGCCGGTGCGTAGTATTGGAAGTCACGGCCGAGGGAGCGGATATATATGAGAATCCGGCATGCGTTTTGACTAATAACCCTCCTTTCCCTGCGCAGATGCTGGGGCTGAATAATTATATGCATCTGTCGGCAGGGGATCCGGTAAACAAGTTTGCGCCTGATCTTCCCCTTACCGCATACAGCCGCGGAATGGGAGCTATAGGACTGCCGGGAGATCTTTCTTCTCAGTCGCGGTTTGTCAGGGCGGCTTTTGCCGTGAAAAACTCTGTTTCCGGCGAGAGTGAAGAAGAAAGCGTAGGCCAGTTCTTTCACATATTAGATTCCGTCAAATTTATACGAGGCTGCTGCGATCTGGGCGGAGACATATATGATATAACTCTGTACTCAAGCTGCTGCAACGCCGACAAGGGTATCTACTATTACACCACCTATGAGAACCGCAGTATAACTGCCGTAGATATGTATGGGGAAGATCTGTCCGGCCGGGAAATCGTGAGATTTCCTATGAGACAGAAGCAGCAGATCACTGCGGTCAATTTGAGATGATACAGGAGAGAAAATGAAAGAATCGGGAGTTATCAGGATAAAGGAACATCCTAAACTCATGAGAGAAGCGGCTTTGTGGTTTCATGAAAAGTGGGGAGAAGTTCCGGTTTCAGCTTACCTTGAAAGCATGAAAGAAAGCCTTAGAGGCGAGACCTCTGTGCCAGGTTGGTATTTATATATTACAGGCGGCAGCATCGCCGCAGGAGCAGGAGTAATAGAAAATGATTTTCATGACAGAAAAGATCTTGCGCCCAACATCTGTTCCCTCTACGTCAGTCCAAAAGTCAGGCGCACAGGGATAGCGGGGAAGCTTCTCGATGAGGTATGCAGAGATGTTCTGGCGGAAGGGATCGAGAAGATCTATCTCGTAACAGAACATGAGAACTTCTATGAACGTTACGGGTGGGAGTTTCTCTGCATGGCCACGGAAGACGGAGGAGGAGACATCAGAGTTTAAGTGAAAAATATAAAGGACGAATCGAAAAATGAACTGGACTAAAGAACAGAGAGAAGCTATCGAGACGAGAGGAAAAAATATATTGGTATCGGCGGCGGCAGGCTCAGGAAAGACCGCCGTCCTTGTGGAGCGCATAAAGAGGCTGATACTGGAAGAAGGCTGTTCTATAGACCGCATGCTGATCGTGACGTTTACCAACGCTGCGGCGGCTGAGATGAAAGAGAAGATACGCAAGGCTATAGGAGAAGCCGCATCCCGGTCAGCAGAGGGCATGTCAAAAGTTCATAAGGACTGCGGAGGCAGCACGGCTTTTCTGAAAAATCAGATGAACCTGATCTCCTCTGCCAATATAAGCACTTTTCATTCTTTTGCTCTTGAAGTCATAAGGAGATATTTTTATCTCATCGGCATTGAGCCTAATTTCAAAATATGCGACAGCGTTCAGGAAACTCTGCTGAGAGGAGAGGCTATGGATCAGCTGCTCTCAGAGCTCTTTGACGAGGGAGATCCGAAGTTTTTCTATTTTCTTAAGTGTTACAGCGGAGACCGGGATGAAAAAAGATTCAGAGAGATCGTAGACAACTGCTATAACACTATCCGCAGTCTGCCCGAGCCTTTTGAATGGATGAGGAAAAGCGTCCTGAGGCTGAAGGACGGGGCAGACTTTGACGGAGGAAAGACTTCGGAATTTCTTTATCATATGGTCGACGACAGACTGGCCTCTGCCTCAAGTCTCATAAATGCCAACGAGAGAATAGCTCTTGAGAATGATCTTTCTTCTCTGTCTGAGCTTTGCGCCAGAGACAGAGAAGAACTTTCGATCTTGCAGGCTGTGGCAGGTCGATCTGAGGCGCAGAGCAGGGATAAGCAGGACATGAGAGCAGGATATGAAGATATGAGACTTGCTTTGTCAGAATTCAAGCTTCCCGCCATGAGCAGCAAGATATTTGCTCAAAGCGCTCAGCCGGACGCCCTTAAAGAGGCGGCGGCAGACAACAGAAACGCTGTGAAGAAGATGGTAAAGAATCTCAGGGAATCGTATTTTTCAAAAGACCTCGCTCAGATGAGAGAAGAGATGGCAAAGACCTACGAGCCGGCCTTGTACATGGAGGAGATACTTCTGCGTTATGATAACATCTACCGCAGAAAGAAGGCCGAAAAGAATCTGGCCGATTTTGCAGACATAGAACATTACGCCTATGAGATATTGAAAGATGAAGAGGCGGCAGGGTTTTACCGAGACAGATTCAAACACATATTCATCGATGAATATCAGGACAGCAACGTGATACAGGAGGCGCTGATCGATCTCATAAAGAGACACGATAACTTGTTCATGGTAGGCGATATCAAACAGAGCATATACAAGTTCAGGCTGGCAGAACCGGAGATATTTCAGCGAAAATACGATTTATACAGTCGAGATACCTGCAATAATTCGATTAAGATAGATCTGAATAAAAATTTCAGGAGCAAGAAGCCGGTCATAGATTTCATAAATAATATCTTTGAGGAGATAATGGAGGGCTACGACCAAAACGCGAAGTTATACGCGGGGGCACCGGGAAGCGAGAGATGCCGGGCAAAACCAAGGCTGATGCTGACCCAGGTACCTTGGGACGACGATTCGGATATAGACGAAGAACTAAAGAATATAATGAAGGCGGAGAAAGAGGCCTACGCCGCAGCCTCTATTATACAGGACTCGCTTGGGACCTTGATATTCGATGGAAAGGAAGGCTGCGAAAGACCTCTCGAGAAGAGAGATATAGTCATACTGATGAGAGGCGTGAAGAATTACGGCGATGTTTTTTATAAAATATTGACGGAAAATAATCTGCCGGCATACATAGACGACAACGACGGATTCTTTGACACCATGGAGATCAATGCTTTCCTTTCGGCGCTGCAGATCATAGACAACCCTAAACAGGATATACATCTTTTAACCCTCATGAGATCGGAGATGATGGGGTTTTCCATAGAAGAGATGGTGAAGATTCGTATAGAGTTTAAGAACGGATCTTATTACGAAGCTTTCTCCGGTTATGCCAAAGCAGGATCGGACGACGCCCTTGCCGAAAAGTGCCGGGAGGCGCTCTCATCCATCGCCCGGTGGCAGGATCTGAGCAAGATAATGCCGCTGGACAAGCTCATATGGAAACTGATGCTTGACACTGGATTTTATATCGCTATGGGTGCTATGCCAGCAGGCAGCCAGAGACAGGCTAACCTTCGGGCGCTGACAGATAAAGCCGGTGCATACGGACAAGCGCCGGGCGGCTCCCTTTACGGATTTATCAGGTACATAGAAGCCGTAAAGGAGAAGAAAGTTTCGATGGGGCAGGTAAAGATGATGGGCGAAAAGGACGATCTGATACGCATAATGACGGTCCATAAGTCCAAGGGCTTGGAGTTTCCCATGGTGCTTTTGGCGGGATTCTGCAGAAGGCTTAATTATACTTCCGCCGGAAAATCTCCCGTATTTCACAAGAACCTGGGGATAGGATTTCCTCTGATAGAGCCACAGGCGCGCTGGTACAGGACGACTCTGCTTCAGAACATGATCAAAGAAAAGTTCAGAAGGGAAGAGGCCGACGAAGAAAAACGTATATTATACGTGGCACTTACCAGAGCTATGGACAGGTTGGTATTGCTGGGTATATGCGGCAACGCTCAAAAGGAACTGGATCAGGTAAAAAACTCTGCGCCTTCAGACGCCAGTTATTTTTCCATGACAGGCAAGATAATAGCCTCCCTGGGCGATGCTGAAATAATCAACGACAGACTCCTTTCAGGCCTGTCGCAAGGCAGGAGGCGCAGCATAAGCCGAATGTTGAAGATTATGGATGAAAGCCGAGATATCGATATTCCAGATGAGATAGAGAGGAGAATGACATTTGAATATCCTCACGCCAAAGACTTGAAGATACGAACCAAATATTCTGTAAGCGATCTTAACAGCCATGGCCGCAGAGCCATAGAAAATCTGGGTCAGCCTAAGTTTATGATGGGAGAAAGCGATATAGGGTCTATGGCAAGAGGAACTATATATCATTGCGTATTAGAGCACATGGACATAGGTGCCGCATACAGAGAGGGAAAGCCGTATATAGAAAAGCTGGTGAAATCCATGGTTCAGTCAGAACTCTTGACGGAGAGAGAAGCAGAGATAGTAGACGCAGGCAAACTGACTGATTTCGCCTCATCCGATCTTGGAAGAAGGATAGCTAAAAGCCGCCGCGTGGAAAAAGAAAAGAGGTTCAACTTCATGACAGAAAAGGAGGGAGGCAGAGCTATAATACGTGGAATAATAGACTGCTTTTTCGAAGAGGAGGATGGGCTTGTCATCGTGGATTATAAGACCGGAAACAGCCGGGGAAGCGAAGATGAAGTGAGGCAGAGATACCAAGTACAGATGGAAATTTACGGCAGAGCTCTTGAGGCTGCGGCCGGAAAGAGGGTTAAGGAAACGTATTTATATCTTACGGACAGCGGAAAGATCATAAGGATGTAGAAGAGATGAGAAAATATGATTTTAACGAAAGATTAGACTGGGGCGATTTTCAGGATCTGGCCTGCCGGCTGATAGAACACCGCGACCATATACGCCTCCATACGTTTAAGAGCGGCAGAGATGAAGGCGCCGACGGCTTGTGGTTCGATGAATGTGAGAAAGTAGTGGTGCAGACAAAGAGATATAAGAATTCCGGCGATCTTTATAAAAAACTTAAAGAGGAAGTTATCAAGGTCAGAAAACTTAATCCGGACAGATACATACTGGCGGTTTCACTGATACTGACCAAGCCTCAGACAGATAAGATAACAGCTCTTTTTAAGGGATATATAAATAAAAGCGATGATCTGATGGACGGAGCTTATATAAACGGCCTTTTGGCAGAGACCGAATTCTCTCATATAGAGACAGATGGTAAAACTTTGGCTTCCGGACGCAGAACTTGCAGAAAGGATACTGTCTGCCGCCTGGGAAAAGGGGGCGAGGAACAGAAGCCTGTCCGCATATGAGAAGGCTCTTAAGATAAGCCCCAGCTTCGTGCGGACAGACGCATACGGTAGGGCTCTTGAGATACTGGACCTGACCCACGTTGTCGTGATCTCCGGCGAGGCAGGTATGGGGGAAGACTACTATAGCTTATATATTGGCCATGGACTTTTTGGACATTGAGGATTTTGAAGGATTCATATGGGCAGATACTTTGGAGGAAGCCGAGGCCAGGTGGGATATTACTGCTAAAAAGCAGGTCTTCATACTCGATGATTTCTGGGGAAGCGTTTTCCACAGAGACAGCAGGAGAAAAGAAGCTGAGAAGCTGGAGAATTTTATTACTAGGGTCAGAGAAAATGAAAATAAGCGGCTGATCATAACTACGAGAGAATATATAATCCGACAGGAAATGGATATGAGTCCCGGCCTGAGGGATGTGATCGAAAATTTCAAGATGGAATGTGTGCTGAAGGATATGAGCGCTATGGAAAAAGCTAAAATCCTCTTTTCGCATCTCAAAAATTCCGATCTGGAATACGAATACGTGCAGTCCATATTTTATTATTGTCAGGAAATCATCAGACATCCGGGATACAGCCTTCGTGTGATCGAAAAATACCTGAAGCAGGAGAGAAACGACGATATTCCTCCAAAAGAATATGCCAGGATGCTGATCTATTATCTGGACTATCCGGAAAATTTCTGGAAAGAAATCTTCTCGGAGCTGTCCCGCGAGGCAAGGATGATCATAATGATGATCGCCGTCTCTTATACTCCGATTTCTTTAGAGGACATAAGGCTTACTTACGGCAATTATATAAGACTTCAAGGCGGGGCGGAGGAGGCAAAAGCTTTCGGCGCGGCCGTATCAGAGCTGGAAAAGTCGTTTATCACCACATATTGGGATGAAGAGGAGGGCATACGCATATACTTTGAGAATCCTTCCATAGAAGAATTCGTCAGAAACTATATTGCTGCAAATCAGGAGACGTATGTGCCTAAGCTGTGCGATTCTGCCGTGTTCTACAATCAGCTCATGACTCTTCTGAATTTGATCTGCCGCAATGAAGCGCTGAGACAGCAGGTGGCGGACAGGTGTGTAGAGGAGCTCTACAAGCTTCCTATGAAGTTAGAGGATATGGGAGATCCATATCTGGGAGAACGATTCTTCTTGTGGCAGGAATGCTGGACTGAAAGGGCGTATCACATGATGCTCCATGCAAAACCCGTCAGGGGAGATCGGCAGTGGAACTTTATAAAAAAATATGTGGAAGATTTTTTCTCGCATTTTGAAAGAAAACAAGATGATATATGCTTCGATCCCATAATCGAAATGCCGGAATTCATCGGTCTCGTAAAAGTGTGCGAGGAGCAGGGGATGCACTTTGACGGAGATGAGATCATAGATCTGTATCTTAAACATTGCCGGTTTGCAGACCAGCTGGTGGATTTCAAGTACTTTGAGGACATATATCCTGAGGCCTATGATAAGCGCTCCGAAGAATACAGGAGCTTTATGAAAAAGAACATTAAAAAAATCATCTTGGACACTCTTGATTATCTGGAAGAGGATTATCCCGACAAGATGGATTTTCTCATAGATGAGACGCCGGCTATACTCAGAGAGTACGGGCTCCGTTATACGGATGCGTACAAGAATGAAATAAAGCTCATATGCGGCAGATATTACGACGAGAAAGAGTCAAATCGGCATGAAGGCCCGTTCGGAAACGATTATGGACGAGAACGGGAAGAGAACAGGAATATCAGGGCTATCATGGACGAGGGCTATAAAACTTTGTTCGAGTGGGATGTGGACGAAGAAGATGTAGACGTGGCGCGTTATATAGAGCTTGCCGGCTTTGAAAAGTCTATAGAGGAAAAGCTGATAAAGGCTGAAGAGACCGGAGAGCCCTGGTTCGTGCAGCATATGATAGGAAGCAGCGCGGATGTTGAAAATCTCAAAAAGGGGATAGAATCGGCAGAAGGCGAAGAAATACGACTTGACATGGACATGCTGGCGCTTCTGATGTTTATGGGAATGAGCGGCGCAGACGCCCGAATCATCACTAAGATAATGCGTTTTTGTGCGGCTTACGCTGCGGAACTGCTTTACAAGCCTGAGGATGCGCTTTCTGAGAAAGGATTCAAAAATACTGAGGCTTTCCGTGAATATATAAGAGACGATGAACAGGCTCAGGAAGCCTTGTTCAGAGGGATATTGTCGAAGAGGGGTAAGTGGGTGACCGTCAGCAATCCGTGTCTGCTGCTCTACTGTATCTGCAGGGGGATTTCTTTTGAAAGCGAAGAAGAGTTAATAGATATTATCAATACTTTTGATCCGTATTATGTGAGGAGATATCCGTCTGGGAAGAGAGATGTCTTTCGATGGGAATATGGCTGCTATGCCAATATGGAATGGAGGTCCCTGATGATAAAGATTGCGGCGGAGATTCAGGGAGAAGAATTTTTTTACGGTTATACGCGGCCGCTTTTGGAAAATTTCGTAAAGCCTCTCAGAGAAGCCAAGGATCCGCCGCTTGAACTTCTTAAGAGGCTATCGATTGAAATAGAGATAACGGAGGATCTTGACGTCTCGAGTATCAGCCGCAAGGCCAGCGACGCCCTTGATGTAGCGGAAGATATGGGTATAGTTTCTCTTGAGGATATGATCTTTGAAGATCTTACAGACCAAAGTCTTGAGGAAATGAGAACCAGAAAATCCGTATGCCAAGACGGTTTTGAAGAAGTAAGATTATATAAAGAAAAAAGCGCCGCAAAGCTTAAAAGCTGGGGCGTCTATAAGATGATGAAAAAAGTGATAGATGCTATAGAAAAATATCTGAAAGAAAAAAGTTAGACGTATTGTATCACTCCTCGGGACGGCGGACATCCATCATGCGGGCGAGAATGAAACCTATAGCGAAGCACAGTATACCTAAGATCAGCTGCAGTATGCCTGAAAACGAGGTGGGTACTATCATGAGTATAGAAGATACCACAAATCCTAAAATAAATTTTGATAGTACTCCGTAATGCTGCTGGATAAGCCTGTTCATGATCTTTGCGCAGACAGCTACCGTTACTATAAAACCGAGCATCATGGGAATCAGGACGCCGAAATCGATATTTCCGATACCTTCGGCCATGGGCTGATAGAGGCCCATGAACAGCAGTATGGATGAAGAACTGAGCCCCGGGACTATCATGCTGAGTCCCCAGATCACGCCGCAGAAGATGTACCATCCGAAGTCAGGTGATATATGTCCTTCCATTCCGCTGCCGAGTATATGAAAGAACGTGAAAGAGGCGATCAGTGCGATGATAAAAAATGACCAGCCTTTTTCGGCTCCTGCCGCCGCAGATTTCTTCATGAGATCCGGTACGGTTCCGCAGATGAGCCCGCAGAACAGTGAGATAGCTAAGACTGCCGAAGCAGCTAAGAGGCTTTCCACCACTTTTGCCAGCAGGATGAATCCTACTGCTCCGCCTGCTATGACCGGCAGCAGTATCTTATAATTAGATTTAAAGGAACTGCGAGGATGGGATAAAAAAGCCATCATGGGTTCATATATTCCAAAAGCGACGCACAGCACTCCGCCGCTGATACCGGGAAGTATAGCTCCCGTGCCTATGAGGGCCCCTTGAAGAAAACGAAGCAAGTGATTTTTCCACGTGGGTGTCATATATTTCTCCTAAAGTATTGATATTTGCCTGAATATAGCTTGTCCTTGCGATACGGCGCCTGTGTTAGTTTTGACAGATACCGCAAAATCATTCTACCATAAAAGTCTCATGGCCTCAATAGCGATCGGGTATAAATAAACCGTTCAGATCGGCCAACTTCCCTTGTAATCTTCTATTCCATAAATACTGCAAGCCAAATGAAAACCGGCGACTCAGGGGCTCCTTCCCTGCAGCAGCTATATGATCATAATTGATGTATTTATTTTTACAGATTTCGTGTAATGGTACTATGTTAATCAGAGCTTACCCCACTCGTTTTCGCCAAAGTGGGTATTTCGAGTGGGGTAATACCCACTCGTTTTTTATAAAAACCATAAATCGAGTGGATGAAAATTCCCACAAAATACAAGAAAGCTGATACTTGAGGGTAATTTTCTCCCAATATATGTAATTCTGCGAAGGGAGTACGCCCACTCGTTTTGGGAAAAATGTTATATTCGAGTGGGCTGGGTTCCACTCATTTTCGTAAAGGTTTGCGTTTTGAGTGGGTGCAGAACCACTCGTTTTCAAGTTTTTCCGGCTTTCGAGTGGGGTTTCACCCTCTCATTTTCGGTAAAATAGCTGTTTCGAGTGGGCCCTCATCCACTCGTTCCGACTATAACCGGTACTTCGAGTGGGCCCTCATCCACGAAAAGAAAATAATTCCCTCTTTTGCATTTATCAGAAGCTAAAAAAACTCCCCGGATATCCGGGGAGTTTTTTCGATTTGAACCCAGCGGTGAGCCGCTGGGATATAGTCCTTTTATACGAGGCCCTGAGCCATCATTGCTTCTGCAACTTTTTCAAAACCTGCGATGTTTGCTCCTGCTACCAGATTGTAGCCTAAGCCGTACTTTTCGCAAGCTTCAGCAGCATGCTTGTGGATGTTGACCATGATAGTCTCCAGCTGCTCGTATACCTGTGCAGGTGAGAATACAGTGTGACCTGCGTTCTGACCCATTTCGATACATGAGCAGGCAACTCCGCCTGCGTTGGCAGCCTTTGAAGGTCCTACGACAACTCCGTTCTCCATCAGGTAAGTCAGAGCTTCGTTGGTGGTAGGCATGTTGGAGCCTTCGCAGAGATATTTACATCCGTTGGCAACCATAGTCTTGGCGTCTTCTATGCGGATTTCATTCTGAGTAGCGCAAGGGATGTACAGGTCAGCCTTAACTTCCCAAGGCTTCTTGCCGGCGAAGAACTTAGCGTTAGGATATTTTTCTGCGTAAGGAGCGCAGATGTTCTTTCCGGAACCTCTCAGCTCGAGGAGATAATCCACCTTGTCTCCGGAGATGCCGTCTTCATCGTAGATGTATCCGTCCGGACCGGAGATAGTGATGACCTTGGCTCCTAATTCGTTAAGCTTCTGAGCGGTACCCCAAGTTACGTTGCCGAAACCGGAGATGGCAACTTTCTTGCCTTTCAGTTCTTCTCCGCAGTGTTTGAGCATTTCTCTTGCGAAGAATACGATACCGTATCCGGTAGCTTCAGTTCTTCCTGCCAGTCCGCCGTAGGAAAGACCCTTTCCGGTGAGAACGCCTTCATATCTGTTGACGATTCTCTTATACTGTCCGAACAGGTATCCGATCTCTCTGGCGCCTACGCCCAAATCCCCTGCAGGAACATCGGTATTAGGTCCGATATGTCTGTATAATTCAGTCATGAAAGCCTGACAGAATCTCATTATTTCAGCGTCGGATTTTCCGTTAGGATCGAAATCTGCTCCACCCTTGCCTCCGCCGATAGGAAGTCCGGTCAGACTGTTCTTGAATATCTGCTCAAATCCCAGGAACTTGATGATTCCAGGATATACGCTTGGAGCAAATCTAAGTCCGCCCTTGTAAGGTCCCAAAGCGCTGTTAAATTCATATCTGTATCCTCTGTTCACCTGAACGTTTCCGTTGTCATCAGTCCAGACTACTCTGAATGAAATTCCTCTTTCAGGCTCTATGAGTCTTTCGATAAGGCCGGCTTCTATGTATTCAGGATGCGCTTCAAGAACCGGTTCGATGGAATTTAAAACCTCTTCAACAGTCTGGTGAAATTCAGGCTCGCCCGGATTTCTCTTCTTAGCAAGTTCAATGTACTTCTCAACAATGTTTGCCATGGTTAATCTCCTCTTCTCTTTAACATTATGGTTTTGTTACTAATACAATAAAGTCTTCATATTCTCAATTTAACACTATCTAAAGACCTTGTCAACACCGTGTATACAATATTCTTGTGTATTTTTTTCAATCCAAATTTTATGATGTTCATAACTGTTTTTTCTAAGTAAAAGCCGTTGAAAATATAGGTTTTCTTAAGTATGAAAGCCTGCATGAAAATCATCAACTTCTGCCTTGCCAAAACTCTTTAAAATGATATATAATAGTTAAGCAAAAGATAAAGACCTATAGGCTTTGGCCTTATAAGTCTATCAAGGCTATTCGAAATGAAAGGAGTAAAAAATGGATACTGTTCCTGACGGGAAAACTTTTGAAAAAATAAAATATCCTGTTTTGCTCCGGGAAGAAAAAAGCCGATCATAGGATCTCCTTGCAAGTCCCGAAGTTTTCGGGATATGTGAAAGGAGGAGATTTTAATGGACTCAAACATGATAAGAGAGGCTGATCAGGCCATAGAAGAATCTCTCGAAAAGATCTTCGGCTGGATAGAAGAAAAGAAGTATTTTAAGGCGAGAGACGAACTTCTCAAGCACAATGAGGCCGATATAGCCGAGATGTTTGAAGAAATGCTTGAAGAGCCGGATATTCTCGAATCTACGATAGTTATCTACAGGCTTCTTCCAAAAGATGTATCGGTGGAGGTGTTCTCTTACCTTCCTTCCGACGACCAGCTAAAGATCGTAGACGGGATAACCGACGCAGAGCTGAGCTATATAGTTCAGCAACTTGACTTTGACGATAAGATAGATATCCTGGAGGAACTTCCCGCCAATCTGGTGGATAAGATCCTCGAGAAGACGCCTAAAGACGAGAGAAGACTCATAAACACTTTTCTCAATTATCCGGACACCTGCGCGGGAAGCCTCATGACGCCGGACTATATAAGCCTGCAGAAAGAAATGACTGTAGGAGAAGCCTTGGCGCATATAAAGAAAGAGGGAATGGACGCGGAGACCATCTATACATGTTACGTAAAAGATACGGGCCGCAAACTGATAGGGATCGTTTCTCTGAGCACCCTGGTAGTGACAGACGATAATATCAAGATAAAAGATATAATGCACACGGATTATGTGTGGATAGACGTTTATGAAGATCAGGAGGAAGTAGCAGAACAGTTCAAAAAATACGGTTTCATAGCTATGCCGGTAGTTGACAGAGAACATAGGCTCGTAGGCATAATAACCTTCGACGACATTCTGGACGTAATCGAAGATGAGAATACGGAGGACATAGAGCGTATGAACGGAATCATCGATTTCGAGGATTCCGATAAAGATTATCTGGATGTGTCGGTATGGCAGCATGCCATCAACAGGCTGCCGTGGCTTTTGATTTTGATGGTAGCTTATATATTTACCGGTATGATAATAACCAGCTTTGAGGCTAAGTTATCTGAAGTGATAAGTCTGGTGGCATACATGCCTATGCTCATGGGTACGGGAGGAAACAGCGGTTCTCAGGCTGCTACTCTTATCATAAGGGGAATAGCCATGGACGAGGTGGAACCTTCCGACGCTCCGAAAGTCCTTTGGAAAGAGGCCCGAATAGGACTGATAATAGGGGTTATTCTGAGTTCGTTTAATTTCGCCAGAATCTGTCTGATAGACGGTTATGGAGTCATGATAGCTCTGACAGTATGCAGCGCAATGCTATTCATAGTGATATTTGCCAAAATACTGGGAAGCATGATACCTCTTTTGGTAAAAAAGATCAACCTGGACCCTGCGCTCATAGCTAACCCGGCTATTTCGTCTATTTCCGATGCGGTAGCCCTTTCCATATATTTTATTATGGCGTCTGTGTTTCTGGGGTTGTAGAGAAAAAAAGATGAGCGAAACGTCCGATCATTCGGACGTTTTATGTTTCACAGAAAATTGTAACGGACGCTTTTTTGGACGAAAAAAGACAGAGATTCAGGCCTCAGTTTTTCACCGGCAGTCAGACGCCGGCCGGAAAAACTTTTGCAGCAACTTATATTATGTACCACACTGTGCCGCGGCGGCGATTTGATTTTTTCAACATATTAGATTAAAATGAGATAAAACGGATTTGAGACCGACTGAGATAGGAGTAATTTTTTATGGAATCCTGTATTATTACTCTGGAGTTTGTCCAGAATATAATCGAAAAGCGAAAAAGGGAAATACATAAAGGAGACTGCGGACGCATATTGATCGCCGCAGGTTCTGCCGGAATGGCAGGAGCCGCTATCCTTTCCTGCAAAGGGGCCCTGAGAGCAGGAAGCGGGTTAGTACAGGCAGCCGTACCGGAAGCTCTATTTCCCATAGTACAGACAGGCGTTCCGGAAGCTACGTGTCTGAAGCGCGACTTTTCAAAAATAGACCTGAGCCGTTATGACGCGGCGGCGGCAGGTCCGGGACTTGGAGAAAGGGAAGACAGCGTCCGGGCTGTAAGAAAAATAATAACTGATTTTGACGGCCCGGTAGTGTTGGATGCAGATGCGCTCAATATCATAGCTCATAATGATTTATTCGATATGATAAAAGCGAGAAATGAGGGGAAGACGGTGATAACGCCTCATCCGGGAGAAGCGGGCAGGCTTTTGGGATATAAAGTCGGAGGCTCTGAAGAAGAACGGAGAGAGGCGGCTCTGGCGCTTTATGAAAAAACCGGAGCGATAACCATACTTAAAGGACAGGCTACCGTTGTAGCCACAGACTCGCAGAAAACATATACTAATATTACAGGAAATCCCGGTATGGCTACGGCAGGTTCAGGAGATGTACTCACCGGAATAATTGCCGGCCTTATGGGGCAGAAAAAGCCTTGCGGAGAGAGAATCTCAGCGCGGGAGGCGGCCTTATGCGGAGTGTTTATACATGCCGCCGCCGGGGACCTGGCGGCAGAGGAGATCGGAGAATACGGTCTTATCGCCGGAGATATAGCTTACTATACGGCTATGGCTTTAAAAAATATTTCAGGTTAGACATCCACACTACAAAAGAATTGAAAACAAAAGGAGTGTTGGACTTGATAGTAAAAAAGGGGGATCTGTTTTTTGCTGATCTAAGTCCTGTGGTAGGCTCTGAACAAGGGGGAGTAAGGCCTGTATTGGTGGTACAGAACGATGTGGGAAATAAATATAGCCCGACGATTATCGTGGCTGCAGTCACTTCTCAGACCGGAAAGGCAAAGCTTCCTACTCATGTGCAGCTTGCAGCCTCGCAGGGAGGACTCAGCAAAGACTCAGTAGTTCTTTTGGAACAACTAAGGACTATAGATAAACAACGGTTGAAGGAGAGGATCGGCGCGCTGAATGAAACTCAGCTGCCGGACGTAGAAAAAGCGCTAAGTGTAAGTTTGGGAATTGCCAACTCGATGGAAAACCGTTAAAATAGTAATAGTTAGTCAGGGACGTTCCGTCCCGGGCATAGGCCCGGCGTGACACGGGCGGAGCGTCCCTTCGAAATATAAATCTCACAAACCGGAGGAAGTCAATGGATTTAAAAAAATATGAAAAAATCGCATCTAAGATAAGAACGGATGTGATAAACGAGGTACATAGCGCGGGATCGGGGCATCCGGGAGGTTCCCTGTCTGCGGCGGACATAGTTACGGCTCTGTATTTCAGAGAGATGAATATAGACCCTAAAAAGCCGGATATGAAAGGCCGGGACAAATTCATACTGTCCAAGGGACATGCGGCTCCCGTGCAGTATGCGGCCTTGGCTGAAAAAGGATATTTTCCCAAAGAAGAACTCCTGACTCTGAGAAAGCTGGGAAGCCGACTTCAGGGTCATCCCAACAGGGATAAGCTGCCGGGCATAGAAATGTCCACAGGATCTCTGGGGCAGGGATTTGCCGTTTGCATAGGAATGGCTCTGGCCGGCAAGATGGACCGGGATCCCGGCAGGATATATGTACTGCTTGGCGACGGAGAACTGCAAGAGGGAATAGTATGGGAAGCGGCTATGGCGGCAGGTCACTATAAACTCGACAATCTGTGTGCAATAGTGGACTGGAACGGTCTGCAGATAGACGGCAGAAATGACGATGTGATGACTGTGACGCCTATAGACGATAAATTCAGAGCCTTCGGATTCAATGTCATAGTGATAGACGGACATGATTTCAGTCAGATATTCAGCGCCTTCGATCAGGCCAGAGAATGTAAAGGAAAGCCTACGGCGATAATAGCTAAGACCCATAAGGGACATGGAGTTTCCTTCATGGAAGATCAGGCGGGATGGCACGGAAAAGCGCCTGACGACCAGCAGGCTCAGCAGGCGGTCAGAGAATTGGGAGGTGAGGAATAATGTCAGATAAGCAAGCGACGAGACAAGCATACGGCAAAGCCCTGGTAGAGATAGGAAGAGAAAATCCAAATCTTGTAGTGATGGACGCAGATCTTTCTAAGTCCACTATGACTGCCGAATTTGCAAAAGCCTTTCCGGACAGATTCTTCAATATGGGAATAGCCGAACAGGATCTCTATGGGGCAGCGTGCGGGCTGGCTCTGTCGGGAAAAGTGGTGTGCGCCAGCACTTTCGCCATGTTCGCAGCCGGAAGAGCCTTTGAGATAATAAGAAATTCTATAGGCTATACTCGCGCAAACGTAAAAGTGTGCGCCACTCATTCAGGCATAACTGTAGGCGAAGATGGGGCGAGCCATCAGACTTTTGAGGATATAGCTCTGATGAGGACCATACCGGGCATGACGGTGGTAAATCCCAGCGACGGAGTCTCGGCAGAGATCCTCATGAGACAGATAATAGATCATGAGGGACCTTGTTATGTCAGGCTGGGAAGAGCTGCAGTCCCGAATTTTTATCAGCCCGGCGACTACATAAAGCTGGGAAAGGGCAACTGGCTGCGCCGCGGCAGCAACGCTACCATAGTGGCAAGCGGAATAATGGTAAGTGAAGCCATAGAGGCGGCATCCCTCCTGTCAGAAGAAGGTATAGACGTAGGCGTTATAGATATCCATACCATAAAGCCTATAGACGAAGAGATATTGGTAGAGGCGGCCGGTATAGGACCTGTAGTCACTGCAGAAGAACATTCCGTCATAGGCGGATTGGGAGGAGCAGTAGCCGAAGTTTTGAGCCGCCGCTGTCCTGTCAGGATGGACATGGTCGGACAGCATGATACTTTCGGAGAATCCGGAAAGCCGCAGGAACTGAAAGAAAAATATAAAATGACGGCGGCAGATATAGCGCAGGCTGTGAAGAGAATTCTTTGATGTAAGAATAAGACTCCCTTTTTTCTCATAAGATGTTATGAAACTTTATGAGTGAAGGGAGTTTTTTAGTATGACCGGTGATACAAAGAAAAAGATATTTAAAAAGCCGTCTCGTAAGACGTTATTGATTTCGGGAGCCGTGGTTATAGTGTGCGCCGCAGCATGGCTGATTTTTGGTCAAGGCATAGTGGGAGATAAAAACGTTGAGTTTAAGCAGCTTTCGAAGGATGACGTACCTAAATCGATAGAGACAGAAGTGATTCCGGAGTACAGAGAGCTGGAGAGAGCTCTTGGGTGCTTGATAGACGGCAAGGTTTATGTGATCGTTACCCGTGGCGAGAAACCTACTGCAGGATATGAGGTTTCCATCGACAAGATGTCCATGGAGAAGACTAAGGGAGGAACCAACATGAAGGTCTACGCCACGTTCACGGAGCCGCAGGAAGGAGTAGCAGTTTCCCAGATTGTTACATACCCTTATGCCGTGGCTTCCACAGATTTGACTTCTCTTCCCGATACTATCGAGCTTGTAGTCAAGTATGCGGAGTAGAAGAAAAGCGATCTTGAAAAAATCTTACAGGCCTTGAACCAATTTTAAAAATACCGTGATAAATCGCCGGCAAAGTCAATAATCTGCCGGTGATTTTAGCTTGTTTAAAATTATCGAGGCGGCTTTGTTGAGTTTTATTCTTAACGCGATGCCGGCAGTGCAAAATCCGGCTTTAAAATGACAAATTCAGACATTAAAATATGGATTTATCTTAAGGCTATTGCTTATTGAGAAAAGGGATAGTAGAATCACATAGTATGAAAAAGATCATAAATATAACAGGCGCATGCAGAGGCTGCGGAGCTACATTCATCGCAGTTTCTCTGGCCTTCGTCATGGGCAGGTATTGCGACGGAGTCACATATCTTGAAGGGCGGGCGGAGAATCCCGGGTCATCACCTTTTTTTGAACTTTCTCTGGACAAACATATTCCTGAAAAAAGATTCGCAGACTTTTCGCTGCTTAAAGATGAGGGGAAAAGAGCCGATGTCAGGGTCAACTTATACGGCAATGTCAACTGGGCTGTAAAGGGGCCGAAGGTCCGAGGGAGGACAGAGATTCTCCCTAAAGATGTGGCGGGACGTTATATATTGTGGGACAGCTGCCTGTGGATAGATATGCTGCAGAGCGGGGGATTCAGCAAAAAGACGGACGCTGCGGTCTGGGATGCCCCAGAAAAAAATTACAGGCCTGATCTCATCCTGTGCGTCATTGATCCTCTGCCCAGCAGAGTCATCGCGTCTCAGAGACGGATAGAGGCGATGAAGGATTTACCGGGACAAAATGTGAGATGGATATTTAACAGAGGTTCCAGAAGAGATGTGGCCTCTGCCGAAAAATTTCTGAACATAAGAGGAGACTTTCATATCCCCTCCGAACCGCAGGAAAAATTCTATGAAGCCCAGAGAAAAGGCACATCTTTAGCAGATCCGGCCGGTGAAAAAAATAAATTCTTTCCTGCACTTGAGCCCGGCGCCAGGCAGGCCTTTGACGAGCTGGCTTCATATGTCCTGACCTTGTTCTGAGACAGCTTCAGAGCATCATATGAGGCGGAACCAATCACAAGAACTACACATACTTTGCCATGATTTGCTATTTCATTTGATGTCAAAATGTAGTATAATTACTGTATATTTGTTGAAGGAAGTACAAAGAAAGGGGAAAACATGATTAAGTTCAGCCATGTTACCAAGACTTATCGTACAAATGTAGGACTTGAAGATGTGAGTGTAGATATCGAAAAAGGCGATTTCGTGTTTCTGGTAGGACCCAGCGGGGCGGGAAAGTCGACATTTATAAAACTCATTTTGAAAGAGATCGATGCTGACGAGGGCAGCATTTTAGTAGATGATAGAGAAGTAACACAGTTAAGCAACAGGGAGATTCCCGAGCTCAGAAGGATGATAGGAACAGTTTTTCAGGATTTCAGACTGCTTCCTAAAAAGACAGTATTCGAAAATGTGGCCTTTGCCATGGAGGTGCTCCACAAGAGCAAGAGACAGATAAGAAAGCAAGTTCCCCAGATATTGAGTCTGGTAGGGATAACGGATAAAGCGGACAAGTATCCGGATGAACTGTCAGCCGGAGAACAGCAGAGAGTCGCTATAGCCAGAGCTATAATCAACAATCCCATGGTGCTCATAGCCGATGAGCCTACCGGAAATCTCGATCCGGTCACAGCGTCGGAGATAATGGATCTTCTCGAACAGATAAACATGAGAGGAACCACCATCGTGATGGTGACTCACGCCAAGGATATAGTAGACAGAATGAAGAAAAGAGTAATAGCCATAGAGAAGGGTCGTGTGATCCACGATCAGGAAGGCAGCTACATATTTAAAGAGGAGGTGGAAGGGCTTGAATAGTTTTATCTATACTGTCAAGCAGGGTTTCACCCAGATCTTCAGAAACAGGGGAATGAGCCTTGCGTCGATTTTTTCTATACTTGCGATGCTTTTCATTCTCGGGATTTTTTTCGCCATACTGGTGAATCTCAATCTCTTTACGGAAGTGGTGAAACAGGACTATGATCAGGTGGAGATATTTATGGAGGAGACGTCTTCTCAGGAACAGATAGACGGGGCGATGTCTAAATTAGAGAATTTTGAAGGCGTAGACAGCGTCGCCTACAGAACGAAAGAAGAAGCTCTTGACATAATGAAAGAAAGATGGGGAGAGAGCGGTTATCTGCTGGATTCGCTGGGAGAAAACCCTCTGCCTGCTTCGATACTAATAAGCGTCAATTCCATAGAAGACGCTACGGCGGTATCCGAGTATGCGGGAACCCTCGAAGGCGTAGAAGATATTCAGTATTATCAGGAGACTGTAGATAAACTTACTTCAGTCACCAACGGACTTCAGATAGGAGCCCTAATAGTCATGGCTTTCCTGATAGTGGTCTGCGTAGTAGTGGTCTCAAATACTATAAAACTCACTGTATTTGCCAGGGCCAGAGAAATAAGGATAATGAAGTACGTCGGAGCTACCAACTGGTTTATAAGAGGACCGTTCATGGCTGAGGGCATAATAATAGGCATAATAGCCGCTCTTGCAGCAGCCGGACTCATGACGCTGCTCTACAGCAACGTGGTCAATATAATAGGAACTCAGGTCATAGCCATAGTTTCCTCGCCTCTCATATCGGTGGGTTATCTGGCGGGAAATATGCTGGTGATATTCCTGGCTCTTGGGGTCAGCATTGGAGCCTGGGGCAGTATCGTTTCCATGAGAAAGTTCTTAGATACGTAATACGTAAGATGATGGAGGAGAAGATGACTAAGAAAAGAGGAATTTGTACATTTTTGATATTCGTTCTCGTAGCAACCTTTGCTTTTTCGGGCATCTCTTACGCGGAAACCAAGGGAGATCTGCAAGAGGAATTAAACGGAGTAAATAACGAGAAATATCAGGTGAGCCAGAGATTATCAGAGGTAAAGAGCCAGATAGACGAGATGCAGCCGAAGGTGGATGAACTCAATGCAGAGGTAGTACAGGCCAGCACCAAGATAAGCGAGACTGAAAAAGAGATCGCCGATAAACAGCAGCAGATGCAGGAACGTGAAGACGGCCTGTACGAAAGGCTGAGGGTGATGTATAAGAACGGATCGGTGGGATTCGTAGATGTACTTTTGGGATCCAACAGCATATCGGAGTTCATTTCAAACCTGGACATGATCCAGAGAATATACAGAAACGATATGGACGTCCTCGAGACTCTCAAAAAAGAGGAGAAGGAGCTTCAGGAGATAAAAGACAGACTTCAGACAGAAAAGGCCGATCTGGACGCTAAAAAGGCGGAACTTGACGCTGATATGAAGGAGCTGGACGACCTTAAAGGCGAGCTTGAGGCCAAGGAGGACGAGCTCCTGGCAGAGGCCGAGGCTCTCAATGACAAGATCCAGAGCATGACCAATCCGGACAAGGAATACGTGGGCGGCACCTGGGTATGGCCTGCGCCGGCAAGTCATTATCTGACTTCGTATTTCGGATGGAGAATACATCCTGTCTACGGTACATATAAATATCATTCCGGCATAGATATAGCCGCAGGATACGGCACCAACGTTCTGGCAGCCAACTCGGGAACAGTCATACTGTCCCAGTGGTACGGCGGTTACGGTGAATGTATTATAATCGACCACGGCGGAGGTAAGACTTCTCTGTACGGCCATATGTCGACCAGAAAGGTCAGCGTAGGTCAGACTGTAACTTCAGGAGATGTCATAGGCCTGGTGGGAAGCACCGGTGTTTCTACCGGAGCTCATCTGCACTTTGAAGTCCGTGAAAACGGAACATTAGTCGATCCTCTGAATTATGTAAGCTGATATTATGATAAACCCTATAATAGTAAAACTTTTAGAAAAGAGAGGTATAACGTCCCGCGAAGAGATGGACGAATTCCTCTCCGACAAACCTAAGAAAACATACGATCCATTCCTGCTTCCCGATATGGAGGCAGGGGTGGATTTGATTTTATCTGAAACGAGAAAGAAATCCAGGATCTGTGTGTATGGAGATTATGATGCGGACGGGATAACTTCCTCGGCTCTGATGATAAACGTTCTGAGCCGCCTTACGGATGCTGAAAACCTCAGATACTACATACCTTCCCGATTTGAAGAGGGATACGGACTGAATATGGAAGCTATAGGGCAGCTGGCCGAAGACGGATGCGATTTTATAATAACGGTGGACTGCGGAAGCGTATCTCATAAGGAAGTAGAATACGCTAAACAGCTGGGGATGAAAATAATGGTCACAGATCATCATAACATCATTGACGTCATGGCTGACTGTATTCTTATAAATCCCAAACGTCCCGACTCAAAGTACCCTTTCAGAGAGTTGTCCGGGTGCGGAGTAGCTTTCAAAGTCGCTCAGGCGCTGCAGAAGAAGGCAGGACTTCCAAAGAATATCCTGACGGAGGTTCTGGATCTTGCCGCCATAGGCACGGTAGGCGATATAATGCCTCTGATCGATGAAAACAGAACTATCACCAAATTTGGGATAAAAGTTTTAAACCTCGGAAAGAGGCAGGGACTCAGACAGCTGATAGAGGGAACTTCTCTTAAGCCGGGGCATATCACTTCCGGAAATATAAGCTTTGTGATAGTTCCTCATCTCAACGCCTCCGGAAGAATAGAGGATGCTTCTCAGGCAGTGGAACTGCTGCTTGGCAGATGCGGCCGTGAGAGGATGAACGAGATAGTCGAAGATATTCTTCAGAAAAACTTAAAACGCCGCAAGCTTCAGTCTGATCTGTTCAGACTCTGCTGCAGCGAAGTAGACATAGATGATCCGGAAGACTTTATCATCATGGAGGCAGAAGCCTCTTATGAGGGAATAGCAGGCATAGTGGCAGGAAAGATAAAAGAGACTTATTACAGACCTGCCGTGATCGTGACTCCCACAGGGGAAGGAGAAGTCAAGGGCACTGGCCGCAGTATAGAAGGAGTCAATCTATATGAGCTGCTCAAGACTCAGGAAGACCTTTTCGAAAAGTTCGGCGGCCACAGCGGAGCATGCGGATTTTCCATGAAGAGAGAAAATCTTCCGGCTCTCAGGGCAGGCCTCGAAAGACAGATGAAGGAGCTGAGGGAGAGAGATCCTCAGATATTCAGAAAAAAATACGACATAGATCTAAAAGTCTCTCCGGACGATCTGACCGTCGATCTGGCCGATCAGCTGGAAATGCTGGCGCCTTTCGGCAGTAAGAATCCAAAGCCTCTCATGCGGTGCAAAGACGTCATGATAGACGGAGTACGGTATATGGGAGACGAGCTGCAGCATGTGAGATTCTACGCCTCGGGAGATGGAGGCGCGAGAGTACAGTGCGTCTTGTTCGGCAGGGCTCAGGATTATGATTTTGAAGAGATAGCTCTGAAGCCGGCCGACATCATAGGAACTCTCGAGTGTCAGGTATGGCAGGGTTCAAAGAGACTGCAGTTCTTAGTTAATGAAATACAAATTGACGAAGAAGAGAGGCAATGATATAATTTCATCAAGAAGGGAGAGTGGGTGTATAATGGCATACGAATCAAAATTTAAGAGAGAAGATATAGACGAACTCTTTGAAGCTATACTTACGTTAAAAGATCAGGAAGACTGCTACAGATTTTTCGAGGATATATGTACCATCAACGAAATACACGCCATCGCCCAGAGACTTCAGGTGGCCAGACTGCTTTCGGAGAAAAAGACTTATATGGAGATCGAAGCTGCCACAAAGGCGTCGACGGCTACCATAAGCAGGATAAACAAGTGCCTGGTTTATGGAGCAGACGGCTACAAGAGAGTGCTCGAGAGGCTGAATGAAAAAGATGACGGACAATGATTTTGAACTGTTTATCTGTAGAAATGAGAAAAAAAGCGAGAGAAGAGAGCTGCTTAAGAGAGCTCTTTTAGCTTATGGTATAAAAAAAGAAGAACTATCACGGGCTGCTCTATGCCGAACAGATCTGGGCAAGCCTTATTTTGAGGGTCTGGAGATATATTTCAATATAAGCCACAGTCGAGATATTTGGGCCTGCCTGATAGGCCCGGATTGCTGCGGGCTGGATGTGCAGTATGTTAAGCCTTGCAATTATGAAAAGATTGCCGGGCGTTTTTTTTCATCTACTGAAAACATGTATGTAAAGGACGCAGGCCTTGAAGGCTTTTTTGAAATATGGACCAGGCGCGAAGCTTTCGGCAAGTATACGGGAGAAGGTTTTTTCGGAGAATTCAGAGATTTTACAGATGAGAAAGGAGAGCCGGTAAGCTCTTTAGATACAGTCGTTTTCAGAGAAATAGAAGTAGGCTCTGACATCAAGTGTATTTGCTGCGTTTCGAAAAACACTGCCGGCCATGCCGGGATAAAAGTGCGAGAGGATTTTTAGATGAATGGGAGTTGTATGGAAACGAAGGGGATATTGATGTTAAAAGAAATCTTGAGAAAAAGATGTAAGACAGCGGCGGCAGGTGATATTAATGAGTATTGAAAAATGCAAGTCTGCCGCTTTGAGATATGTATCTCTCAGGCTTCGCAGCCAGGGGCAGGTAGAAGATTATCTCATTAGAAAAGAGTTTGACAGCGAGGAGATAGAAATCGTTCTTAGCTTTCTCAGAGAATACAGATATGTAGATGATCAATATTTTTGTATAAGCTATTATAAAGAAGGCTGCCGTAAAGGCAGAGGGCTAAGGCGCATAGAGCAAGAACTGGAGCGCAGGAAAGTTCCCAGGAGCGTGATTCGCGAAACTCTCGACGAATTTCTTTCAGATGAAAATCCGGATTATCAGGATATAAGAGACGATCTTCTGACAGAGAAGGAAAGAGCCCTTAAGGCTGCCAGAAAGATGGCTGAAAATCACGTTTCCGAAGGAAGACGGACGGACAAGAATTTCATGGCCAAGGTGGGACGGAGGCTGATATCGCTGGGATACGGCAGCGACATCATATATGGCGTGATAGGGATACTTATGAAAGAATATCCCATGACAAGAGATTGAGGGGAACAGTTTAAAATGGAAGATCAGTTTCAGAGGACAGAAAGTCTTATAGGCGATATCGCCGTGAAAAAACTTCTGAGATCTAAAGTAATAGTATTCGGAATAGGCGGAGTAGGCGGTTACGTATGTGAGGCTCTGGCAAGAGCCGGAATAGGAAGCCTCGAGATCGTAGACAAAGATCTGATCGACAGGACCAATATAAACAGGCAGATATTAGCCCTTCACAGCACTGTAGGAAGACCTAAGACGGAAGTGGCGGAAGAACGTCTCAGGGATATAAATCCCGGCATGGAAATAAAGGTCAGGCAGCAGTTTTACCTTCCGGAAAAAGGAACGGAATTTGACTTCGGGGAGTATGACTATGTGGTGGACGCTGTAGATAACATCACTGCGAAGATAGACATAATAGAGAGGGCAAAAGCTGCCGGAACTCCGATCATATCCTCTATGGGAACAGGAAACAAGATGGATCCCTCCGCCTTTATCATAGCCGATATAGAAGATACAAAAGTGTGTCCGCTGGCTAAAGTGATGAGAAAAGAGCTGAAAAAGAGGGGAATAACCAAAGTCAAGACGGTCTATTCAAAGGAGGAGCCTGTAAAGACTGGAAGCAGGACTCCCGCCAGCATAAGCTTTGTTCCTGCGGCGGCGGGACTTCTGATAGCGAAAGCTGTAATAGACGACCTGATAAAAAAATAGCGGAGCTTCTCGTTCGCTATTTTGGTATACACATGTTTACAAAAGATCTGAAGAAATCCGTATCGAAAAGCACCTCCGGGTGCCACTGTACGCCTATGATGTTTTTTCCTTCTATGGCTTCGGTTATACCGTCTTTGGCCCTTGCCGTCACCTTGAATCCCGGTGCGACCTTATCCACCGCTTGATTGTGGAAGGAATTTATCTGTATCTGATCTTTGCGGTATATACTGTGAAGAAATGACCCTTCAGCAAGATATGCGGCCTGCATGGCGCCGTCCGTAAAGTGCCCGGGTATTTGTTGATGCAGAGTTCCGCCGAAGTAAACATTGATGGACTGCATTCCTCCGCAGATGCCCAGTATAGGCTTGCCAGCCTGTTCAAAAGCTCTGATCATGGCCATATCGCTTTTATATTCATCTTTTGTATAATTTTTCCCCTTCAGAGGCTGATGCCCGTAATATGAAGGGTCTATATCTGTGTAGCTGCCCGGGAGTATGAGGCCGTTTGCCATATCGGCGGCGATTGACAGGTTTTTGTCTGATATGAGGGGAAAGAGAAGTATTCCCATGTCGTCGAATATTTTTTTAAAATATGCGGTAAGATAAAACCTGTCGTCGAAAGGCTTTTCTTCCGGGATGTTTTCTGCTCTTGTAGCTATTGCCAGTATCATTTTTTGGCCTCCTTTTCTATGTAATCGAGAAGATCGCAGGTCTTGGTGAAAACTTCGTACAGATCTTTTGAGCCGGATCGCATAAATCCCTGCTCAAAAGCGTGATCTATCATCGCAGTCAGAGGATCATAATAACCGTTTATATTGAATACCGCTATGGGCTTATGGTGCCGGTTCAGCTGCCTTAAAGTGAGTATTTCAAAGAACTCCTCGAATGTGCCTATTCCTCCGGGGACTGCGATGAAAGCGTCGGAACGCTCTTCCATGATCTGTTTACGTTGGCGCATGGTATCGGTGAATATGAATTCGCTGCAGCTACCATGCAATATGCCCGGTTTGTCAAAAAAATGCGGGGCAATGCCCAGAGAATATCCGTTCTTCTCCTGTACACCTCTGACCGCAGCTCCCATCAGGCCGCCGGCGCCGCCGCCGAAGATTAGACCATGACCGCGTTCTGCTATCTTAGAGCCTAAAAGAAAAACTTCTCTTACATAAATTTCACTGATTTCATCGCTGCTGGCTCCGAAGATACAAATATTCATGTGCCTGCCCCCCCTTACCATTTTAAATCGGAACTCATGACGGCAAGCGATTTTGCAAAGTCCGCTGCCTATAGATTAAAAAAATCCGTCATTTATTATATTATATCGAAAAATTTGAGAGAAAGTCAATGCAAGAATAGGAGGTACAATGAAGAAGAAAAGCTTAATTATTCTGATTTCAGCTCTGCTGATCTTCGCGATCATGCTGTCTCCGCTGGGGGCTTACGGCATAAGCCTCGGCGCCATGAGCGTTTACAGCCGCATGGAAGCAGAGGACAGCTATATGGCTCAAAAAGGCGTTCGGATACAGATACCCTCCGGCGAAGGATGGTACCCCTTTGTGATGACTTTTAATGCCGACAGTGGATTCAGAGGATTTTCGGGAGGGCAGGCAGACCGCCTGACCATAATGTATAACTTCCCTGAATTCGACCTGAAAAGAGGATGCAGCAGGATATATGATGACAGTTCGCCTTATTACAGCAGCTTTTACGGAGCTTACTGTGTGGAGGGAGATTACGGATTTGATGAAAGCGGAAGTCTGAATGTGGAAGAAGCCGGAAAAATACCTGAATATGATTATACGCATCTGGTTCTGCAAGATCTGGGACTCCCCGTACAAAAGCAGTTATTCGACTGGCAAACGGATGAAGTATACGGAGATGTAAAGATGGCAGGGTATGACGGATGGTATGCGGTGGACGCAGAGATCCTGGCCAGCGGCATTCTCCACAATAAGAAGACTTTTTTAAGAAATTATATTCAGTACGGATCTCCGGGATACGGGACGGAAGAGGACTTCGCCCCTGTCGAGTTGTTTGGCCGCGTCTACGGAAAATATTTTGAAGAATTAGGCGCAAGTATATACTTTTATGTAATTTCAGCCGACAGGGAAGTCTTAAATGACTGTGACGAAAATATTCTTCAAAAAAGCGAGATATACATGTGAATAAATATTATATTAGCTCCTTAATGGGATAAAATATCTTAAGCAGATAGTTAAGGAGGGACAACATGAAAAAAAAGAAGATACGGCCGCGAGACATAAAAAGATTTGAAGAACATCTGTACAGTGAAGAGAAGAGTAAAGCAACTATCGAGAAGTATATAAGAGACATTAAAAAATTCTCGGTTTTTCTCGGGGATAATTATTTGGACAAGGAGTCGGCGATCAGGTATAAGACGTATCTGGCGGAGAGATATACTCCGGCCAGCGTCAATTCCATGATAGCCTCTCTCAACTGTTATTTCAGGTTTGAAGATATGGAAGCGTTCTGCGTCAGATATATCAAGGTTCAGAAACAGATCTTTGCTCGGCAAGATAAGGAACTGAGCAGATTGGAATATAAAAGGCTCATAGACGCCGCAGATGATGAACAGACGTCGCTGATGATAAGAACGATGTGCGGGACGGGTATAAGAGTCAGCGAACTCAGGTATATTACCGCTGAAGCCGTGGCATCCGGGAAGGCGGTCGTAGACTGTAAAAACAAAAAGAGGATCATACTGATCCCCGCGCTGATGCAGGAATTTCTGATCCCATATATCAAAAAATCCGGAATCGAGTCCGGACCTATATTCTTAAGCAAGAACGGAAATCCCATAGACAGGACAAGTATATGGAGAAAGATGAAAGAACTCTGTGAGATATCCGGCGTAAACCCAGAGAAAGTATTCCCCCATAATCTAAGACATCTCTTTGCCAGGACTTTCTACTCCATAGACGGAGATATCGTCAGGCTTGCAGATGTACTGGGACACAGCAATATCAATACCACCAGGATATATACCATGGAAGCAGGACGCCAGCATATGGATATGCTGGATCAGCTTCAGAATATTCTTACAACATAATGTCTATTATGTTTCGAAAAAAACTAAATTAAGTTATCATAATTATATCACATATGGATTTAAAAAACTACATAAAATTTTTTCACATAACTGCATGCTGAGATTTCATTCGGGTAGTCTGTAAGATTTAACAATAAGCCAGTATGTTGTGAAATATACCCCTTGAGCACGCTCGCCTGCCGGGCGTGTTTTTTATTTTTCGTTTTTAGGTACGTTGGCGGGCAGATACATAATAGACATTATGTTTTATGAGAAAAGATCTATTCACATTACCAAACTCTTTATGGATAGGAGGGACATGCAATAATGAAAAAAGAAAGATCATCAGGAGGTATAAGAAAGCGACCGCTTTCTATACTTATAGTATTGATGATAATATGTATGATCTCAGGCGGGATCATATACGCTTCGTCTGGACTTAATACAGGCGAAACTGCAAAGGCAGCAGGAACAGGACTGGTGACTGATGCTTCATCAATGGACGGCTGGAAAGATATAGCCGAGAATAATACTAAATATATAGGACGTGTGTGGACGGACAAGAGCGTATTTTCAGAGAATGTCACGCTGAGCCCTTCAGGAATCACCATAGAAAAGGGTGATTCTGATTTTATGGTAGCACTTTCAGCGCTTTCATCCACATCTAATGTAAAGACTATGTTAGACGGACAACCTTTAGACATAGTGATGGTTCTGGACACCTCGGGAAGCATGGCAGAAGAATTCGGAGACGAAGAGATCTATGCGCCTACTTATGATACTGAAGCAAATGTGTTTACGGTAGATCGTTACGTACTGGACGATGGTGAATATAAAAAACTGACAAAGGTGAGTGACGGATGGTTCAGCTATCACTGGGAACTGGACGGCAAAAGGATAAGCTTTAAGACAAGCGCATCCGACAATGCCCCCGATCATTACCAGATGTACATCTTAAGAAATGTCACCAAAATGGATTCTCTGAAAGAAGCTGTCGGCAATTTCATAGAGGAGACGGCGAAGATCAACAACGATATAGCCGATACAGAAGATAAACATCACATATCTATAGTCAGCTATGCTAGCGGAAGCAATATTGTAGCGGGACTTCAGGAGTGCAGCGATGATAACAAGCAGTCTCTGATGACAACTGTGAACAATCTGTATGCTAACGGAGCTACTTATGCTGATTCCGGAATGGATTCGGCTAAAACTGTTTTATCCGGCTCCAGAGACAACGCAAAAAAGGTAGTCATCTTCTTTACAGACGGTGAACCTAATCACGGCAACGGGTTCGACGGATCTGTGGCCAACGATGTCATCGGAACAGCTAAAGAACTGAAAGATGACAAGGCTCTCATCTATACTATAGGAATATTCGAAGGCGCAAATCCAAACGGAAATAATGACGTAAACAATTATATGAACGCCATGTCGTCGAATTATCCCCAGGCCAAAGATTACGATGATTTGGGACAAAGAGTAAGTGAAGAGGCGGCATATTATAAAGTAGCTGACAATGCCGACGCGCTTAACAATATATTTACAGAAATATCAGAAGAGATTGTAAGTTCCGCGGGATATCCTACTCAGATAGAAAAGCCCAGCGGCGATCCTGTGGACGGTACGGATGACGGTTACATAACCTTCACAGACAGGCTTGGAGATTACATGGAAGTAGACGGATTCAAAACCATAGTATTTGCCAGCCAGAGGTTCGACCTGAAAGCGGGAGGAAAGACTACAGACGGAAATACGGACACCTATACTTTTGAGGGAACTGCAGGAAACGCTATCTACCCTAACGGTGACCTCAATACCATAGAGATTACGGTCGAACATGGCAAGGATCTGAAAGAAGGAGATTTGGTCACGGTAAAGATTCCGGCGGCTATGATACCTCTGAGAGATTTTGATGTGGATTCGGAAGATCCGGAGAATCCAAAGATGACTGTCAATGAGACTTATCCTATAAGATTGTTCTACGGGGTGAGCCTCAAGGACGGAGTAGAGGACGCTCTCAATGAACCTGATTCATCTCTCGCCAGATATATAAGTGAGAACTCTGAAGACGGCAAAGTAAGCTTCTACACCAACGCTTTCAGCAAGGGTGCAGAATTCGGAGATACGGTAGCAGGATTTACACCTGCCGTTAACAACAGCTATTATTATTTCACAGAGGATTCTTACCTCTTCTCTGACCCGGACGGAAACAGGCCTATAACAGGGTCTATAGGAGGACAATCGGGATATTATTATCAGAGATCATACTACAATGTAGGAACAGGTAAGGCAGAAACTTATTCCATAGATATATCAGGCTCAGGACTGCAAGAATTACTGAGGTCGGCGAAAGTGGGAGAAAACGGCCAGTATTATATACCTGCCGGCACTCCGAGACTGACTACAGTAACGGATATGCACGATGTAAAGGTTGATAACAGGACAGAGACTGCATTAGATATTGCTGACCATAGATGGAATGACATGAGCCTTGAAACAGCAAAATATATCGCAGCTTATCTGGGCAACAACGGACGTATGTATATAGATCTGCCGGGAACTCTCAAAGTCACCAAGAATATAGACGTGGCGGACGGATTTGACGCAGCAAAATATAAAGATACGGAATTTGAGTTCAGCTTGGATCTTTCCGGAGCTGACGAAGAATACAACGCTAAGATATTTGACCGCAGCGGCGATCAACAGGGAAGAGATTTCCTCATAAAAGACGGAGATACGTTCAAGCTCAAGGCGGGAGAGAGCATCTATATATATGGACTCCCTGACGGGGCAAGTTACGAAGTAACAGAACAAAATATTCCTAGCGGATTCACTCAGACGTCTGCTGAAGGAGCTCAGGGAGACATAACGGGCGGCGAAGAGAAAAGCGCTGAATTCCTGAACACGTACAGCGCATCCCTTCCGGATTCCGTAGACACTTCGGAGTTCTTTGTAGGAGCTAAAGTTCTCGACGGCAGAGACTGGAAGCAGGGGGACTCGTTCCTGTTCGTAATAGAAAAGGATGACAAGGCGCCGGCTACCGAAAAGGCGGAAACCGAGACAGAGGCATTATCCGATGGCCAGTATACCGACGGTCAGCAAGTTCCGTTTGATTTCGGAAAAGCTGAATTTACCAAACCTGGAACTTACACCTATATAATCTATGAAAAAGAGCCTGACTCAAAGGCTCCAGGATTGTCATACTCACAGGCTTTGTACACAGTCACTGTAGAAGTTACAGATAGCGGAGACGGAACCTTAGACGCCGAGGCGACTATGGTTCAGACTACTGACGACGATGCGAAAGCTACAGGTACTGAGACTGATAAAGCGCTGATCACCAACAGATATGACGCTGAATCTATCTGGGCGGGACCTAACGGAAACAAGATCTACACAGATCTTTCCGGCGGAAGCATGCCGCTTTCAAAATGTGACTTCTCGTTCCGCGTTACTCCGCTGACGCAAGGAGCGCCAATACCTGCAGACGTACAGGCAGAGCAGGACGGATCATTTACGGTGACTAACGATGGAACTTCCATATCTTACGGAAGAGCAGAATTTACTGCGCAGCATGATAAAGATCACTATGATTATCTGTTAGAGGAAGTTATGCCGCAGGGAGCAGATGAAAGCAATCAATATACTTATAAGGGAATGAAATATGATCCTGCTAAGTATATAGTCAGATTTTCGCCTGAGGTTCAGGGCTCCGGAGACGATGCAGTCGTAACTATGACCATCACGTATTGGAACACTGACGACGGAGTAAATCCTACCACTCAGATACAGGCAGACAGGATAAGCTTTACAAACAGCTACAAGCCTGAAGCCGCAGAGTTATCGGGCGACGATGCCATACACGGAGAAAAGACTCTGAACGGACGTGATATGAAAGACGGAGAGACTTTCGACTTTAAATTAAAATCCGCAGACAAAAATACAGACGCAGCCATAGCCGCAGGACAGATTGTGATAGAAGGCTGGGATGCGAACAGCGCCAGCGCTTCCTGCCAATTAACAGGGGCGAAAGATGGAGAAGCTGAAGACTTTTCATTCGGTTCTATAAAGTTCGATAAGACAGGAGTATATAAATTCGTCATATCGGAAGAACAGGGAAATGCCAAGGGCGTGGACTATGATAAACACCAGACTTATGTGACGGTGGAAGTTAAAGACCAAGACGGACAGCTGGTAGCTTCGGCGCAGTATGATAACGGCGAAGATCAGACGAAAGATAAAGCCGTATTTGTCAATACCTACAGCTCTTCCCTGGACTATGGGGCAAGAGGCGGAATCAGAATAACCAAGACTCTCGACGGACGTGATATGAAAGCGGGAGAATTTGAATTCAGTATAACTGCCGAAGGAAACGCTCCTGTAGGCGAGGCAGATAAGAAGTTCTTCAATGCATCAGGCAGAGAGGGAGAAGCTATCTCCATGATGAAGCTCATGAGCCTTAAGTTTACAGAAGCCGACGCCGGAAAGAAGTACGTATATATCGTAGATGAAGCTGATAAGTCGGCTGATAACGGTGTGACGTACGATAAATCTCAGTATAAAGTCGAGATTTCAGTATCTGATCCCGGCCAGGAAGGAAACCTTACTGCAAAGACAACTATAACGAGAATCATGACTTCTGAAGGCGAGGCGGATAACACTCTGATAGCCACTTATGATACTAGTACCGGAGGAACACCTCAGATAGATTTTAAAAACAGCTATAAACCTGCTTCTAAATCTTTAGATACAGACGACTTGTTTACCAAGACTCTGAGAGGAAGAGAATGGCTGGACAGCGATGAATTCAACTTTAAGATCGCTGCTGAAACCAAAGATGCTCCGCTGCCTGACTCTGCGTCAGAAAAGGTGACTAAACCGGCTTCGGGCCAAAGCATAAATTTCGGCTTCGGCGACATAGTATTTGAAGCTGAAGGCACTTATATTTACAAAGTGACCGAAGAGACGGAAGACATACCAGGCATAACTTATTCTAAAAATGCAGCCACCCTTACGGTGAACGTAAAGGATAATAAAGATGGAACCTTGTCGGTTTCACCTATGGTTGTAAGCAAAGAATTTGTCAATGTCTATAACGCTTCCATGGATTATGAAGATGCCGGCGGACTTGATATAACTAAGACTCTGACCGGAAGAGACATGGAAGAAGGAATCTTTGAGTTTACTCTGAAAGGCACCGATGACCTTTCAAGAAAGAAACTGGGAATAAGTGAAGAAGGAATAAAGTTCTACAATACTGAGGCAGGCGACGGAGAAAAGGCTACCATATTTTCTCTGGGAGACGCATTTGATTTCAGTACTGCGGACGACGGAAAGACTTACACTTATGAAGTTTCCGAAAAAGATTCAAAAGAAAACGGATATACCTATGACACCGATGTCAGAACCATAAAGATCACCGTTGCAGATAAACACAACGGCAAACTTGAAGTGACCACTGTGATCACAGGCGACGGAGAAGATGAAATCTATACTTATGTCACAGGAGAGACGCCTAAAGACAGAGCCAGCGTAGATTTCAGTAATAAGTATGAAGCCTCTACAGGAGCTGACGGCGCCGCGTCATTAGGCGCCGCTAAGGAGCTGACCGGAAGACCCCTCAAAGATAAAGAATTCAGCTTTGAGGTAAAGACTAAAGATGACACGCCGGAGACGGTGATGATCGGTACCAACGATGCGAAGGGCGACGTATCCTTCGACAAAAAGTTTGAGTATACGGGATCTGCCCTTGACAAAGCAGTCAAGGACGGATATGCCATGAGAACTGAGATGGACGGCAATTATGTCTGGACGCTGAACTACACTGTTTACGAGGATACTTCCGGATTTGACAGCATGGGACTTACGGGAGCCGACACATCGTATGATTTCACGGTTACGGTTAAAGACGAAGGCAATGGAAAGCTGAAGGCTGAAGTGAATTACCCTGCGGGAGAAGATCATTTTACCTTCAAGAATACGTATTCTGTAGGAGGTTCTGTATCCGTCAACATTAAAGGAAGCAAGGCTCTGAAAGCTGAAGCAGGACTCATGCCTCCTGATATAGACGGAGCTTACGAGTTTAAGATCACGGGTGAGGACGAGAATACTCCGACGCCTGATAACGATACAGCTTATAACGATAAGGATGGAAACGTCGTTTTCGGAGATGTGGAATTTGATCTGAGCATGCTGGAAGGCACAGAGACGGCCGCCGACGGATCGAGAACGAGAGAGTTCAAGTATAAAGTATCAGAAGAGGGCACGCTGCCAGGAGTCATCAATGACAGCGATAAGGAATTTAGCATAATTCTCAAAGATGACGGCAGAGGAGTTCTCACTGCAACGTGCAGCGCTCAGGGACCTATGTTCACCTTCAGCAATGAATATAAGATAACTAAGCCGGAGACTTCCAGTATAACCGATGCTATCGAGATAACGAAAAATCTGGAAGGCGCAGACATATCAGAATATGAATTCTCATTTGAACTGCTCGAAGGCAAAGATGTAGTCGCAGAAGGCAAGAGCGATTCTTCCGGAAAGGTGGTATTCGACAGCATAGAGTATACTGAGCCGGGAACGCACCACTATATCGTGTCAGAGGTAAATGACGGTATCAAGGGTATAACTTACGATACGAGCCGTTTCGAAATTACCACAGAGGTTACAGATAACAGAGACGGAACTCTGACCGTAGAGCATTCTCTCAAGGACGGACAGAGCGATGAAATAACCTTCGAAAACAAATATGAGATAACCCAGGGAACCTCGGTTGTAGTAGGCGCTTCCAAGATCCTCTCCGGAGCAGATCTTGCGAAAGGTCAGTTCCGCTTTGAACTTCTGAACGAGAATGGAGATGTGATAGACGTCGCAAAGAATGACGAAAACGGCGTAGTCATGTTTGGAGAGATCTACTATGACGCTGAAGGTACCTTCGAGTATACGGTTCGAGAAGTGAATGACGGACAGAAAGATATAACTTATGATGATAAGATCTACAATGTCTCCGTCAAGGTGGAAGATGTGGATTCAGTGCTTCAGGCTTTTGTCGAAAGCGATGATATGATATTCACCAATATTTTCACAGGAACGGAAGATAAGGGAGAGGAGAATACTCCTAAGACAGGTGATGATAATTCGATGGCTCCTTGGCTGCTTCTGGCCCTGGCGGCAATGACAGGAACAGCTGCGATAGTTAGAAGAAAAGATCATGACCGTTAGTCTTAAGACTAAAAATAAGATTCATTAGGCCGATAGCCTGAGACTTTAAATTGTGCGGACAGCATCAGGCGCTGATGCTGTCCGCTTCTCCCTATGGACGAAGGAGGATATATGCAGAGAGAATGTCTTGAGGGGCAAATCTTCGGCAAATGGCAGGTAATAAGCTACGAAGGCTGTCCCGACCAGAAAAAGTCGTACTATAATTGCAGATGCATGGGATGCGGAAAGATCTTCAGAGTGAGGTCTGATAAGATGAAAGCCGGCACGAGTACTCGATGCACTGCCTGCGCCAGAAAAGGAATATAAAGAATAAACGCCGGAAGCTCTACGCTTCCGGCGTTTATCGTGTATGATAAGTCTATTTATCTAAATCCAGCTCCAGCTTTGCCAGCGATGCTATGAGCTCATCAGGCATATGATCAAACTTGGCGTACCATTCTTTGATACCTTTAAGTTCCTCTTTCCATGTCTCCTTATCTACTGTAAGGATTTCAGAAAGCTGCTGATCGGAAAGGTCTATGCCTTCCAGGTCCAGATCTTCTTTGGAAGGAACATATCCGAGAGGAGTTTCTGTGGCTCCGGCCTTTCCCTCGCAGCGATCCAGCGCCCACAGGAGAGCCCTCATATTTTCTCCGAATCCCGGCCAGATGAACTTGCCTTCGTCGTCTCTTCTGAACCAGTTTACGTTGAATATCTTAGGAGGATTGGTCATCTTTTCTCCCATGTCAATCCAGTGCTGGAAATAGTCTCCCATGTGGTAACCGCAGAACGGCAGCATGGCCATAGGGTCGTAGCGCACTACGCCGACGGCTCCGTTCGCGGCAGCCGTGGTTTCCGAAGACATCTTGGAACCCATAAATACGCCGTGGTTCCAGTTCTTTGACTGACAGATAAGCGGTTCCGACTTGGCTCTGCGGCCTCCGAAGATTATGGCGCTGATAGGTACTCCTTCCCCCGTGAAAAATTCAGGAGCGATGGAAGGACAGTTCTCCGCAGGGGCGGTGAACCTTGAATTAGGATGAGCGCCTTTTTCCTGTGCAGTCTCGGAATTCCAAGGGCGACCCTGCCAGTCTTCGCCATTGGTAGGAGCAGGCTGGTCAAGGCCTTCCCACCACACGGTGTTGTCGTCGAGATTTCTGCACACGTTGGTGTATATGGTATTCTTCTTAGTAGTCATCAGGGCGTTGTTGTTGGTCTTGCTGTTAGTGCCCGGGGCCACTCCGAAGAAGCCGTTTTCAGGATTGACGGCATAAAGTCTTCCGTCTTTGCCTATACGGAGCCAGGCGATGTCGTCGCCGATGGTGTATACTTTGTAGCCTTTCTTTCTCAGGTGCTCAGGAGGTATGAGCATAGCCAGATTGGTCTTGCCGCAGGCGCTCGGGAAAGCGGCGCTTATGTAACGCTTCTGGCCGTCAGGACTTTCGATACATAGGATGAGCATGTGCTCTGCCATCCAGCCTTCTTCTTTGCCGAGCCATGAGCCTATTCTCAGGGCCAGACATTTCTTGCCCAGCAGCACGTTTCCGCCGTAAGCGGAGTTTATGCTCCAAATGGTGTTGTCCTCAGGGAAGTGGGCGATGTATTTGTTCTCCGCATCCACCTGCGCCTTGGAATGAAGACATTTTACGAAGTCTGTTCCCTTATTGAGCTCTTCGATGACGGCCCTGTTCACGTGGGTCATTATGTACATGGAAAGCACTACATATATGGAATCAGTCAGCTCTATACCTATCTTTGAGAACTCGGTGCCCGGTACGCCCATGGAAAATGGTATGGCATACATGGTGCGGCCTTTCATGGAGTCCTTAAAGAGGGGGCGCATCTTTGCGTACATCTCATCCTTCTGTACCCAGTTGTTGGTAGGGCCTGCGTCCTTTTGATAAGTAGTGCAGATCACTGTTCTCTTTTCATCTCTTGCCACATCTTTTGGATGGGTTCTGTAATAATAACATCCCGGAAGCTTTTCCTGATTCAGTTTAATCATTTCGCCTGTAGCGCAGGCCTCGCTTCTGATGCTCTCAAGCTGTTCTTCCGAACCGTCGATCCACACGATTTCCTTTGGATTCGTAAGGTCGGCACATTCTTTAACCCAGTCCAATACACGGTTGTTCTTAATCTCGATCATTTCTCTTCCTCTCCGTCGATTGTTAAGATTTTAAGCTTGTATTTTACAAACTTTTGCATTGAAATATACTCTCATTTTAACACTCGGCATTATGGTTGGCAAGTCAATCTTGGGCAAAACTTAGATTCGAAAGAAAGGGCTCCGGCGCGGTTTCATTAAGCGAAATGCCGCAGGCCGGGCTTTCCACGCGCCCGGCCTGCGGCTTATGAGAAAGGTTGGCGTGCGGGTGGCTCGGCCGACTTGCCTCCGAAAAGCCTGTGGCCTCGTACTTGAAAAAGGCGTGTCGTCCGCCCCCCCGAGCCGGGTTGTATGCTCACCTGAGTGGGCCGTATGTCCTCTGAAAAGTCGGAGGATCGTCCGGCCATTGAAAAGCGTGCGTGCTTCAGGGCAAAATAAAAACCATGGGAGACACTTCCATGGTTTTTCGCTCATGCTGTGCATTTAACTTATGCACCGGTGGGGACGGGTGAGACTTATTTTGCTGCCTTTGCAGCGTTGAATCTTTTGGTTAATCTTGAAACTTTTCTTGAAGCCGCATGCTTAGAAATGGTATTCTTAGCAGCTGCCTGCATGAGTTTCTTCTCTGCAAGGTGAAGCTTTTCCTGTGCTACTTCTAAATTGCCTTCTTCCATAGCCTGTTCAAAGTTCTTTAAGATAGTCTTGAGATGATTCTTGACTCTTCTGTTTCTTGCAGTCTTCTTGTCGATAACTCTGATTCTTTTCTTTGCGGATTTGATGTTTGCCATAATTTTTTTACCCCACTTTTCTTAATTTCAGCATACCTATCGTTTTAGGACAGGGTAAATTCGCAACATATATTTTATACGATTGTCGTTGAAATTGCAAGGTGTTTTTTGCCGGTATTACTGCGGCAGGGGCCGCTGCTTGCAGATTTAACGCAGTCGACTGCGGGCTGGTTCGGCTCGGGAGGGAAATGTTGTCAGAAAGATAGATATGGGCTTTTCCGCCGACAGCCGCCCCGGCTCGACAGGATTCGACTCATAGAAATTAGGCAGCCGACCTGATTTTGTTGGCAAGGTTAAACAAAAACTGCCTTCTGTCAACAGCATATATAAAGGGTGGACTAAGCCTGAGGAAGCGGCGAGACCGTCGAGTTATTGGCGGCTTGCCAGAAGAACTTACACCCCCGGCTCGCCGCGATTTTCAGCCTGAAGCCGGGAGCTGTATAAACGACCGGTAAAGCACAAAAAATACAGCACGAGATGCGCTTGAAAGCCGCCTCGGTGGCTAAAAAACCTTCGATGATGTATTTGGCACAAAAAACGGCGGATTCTACAACCAGTTACGGGGAAACGGTTGTAGAATCCGGACGAAAAATCAAAAGTTACAGCATGAGCCACCTCGGCGGCCCGATTATGCCATGTTTCACGGCAGAATGTTGTAGAATATGGTGCGGCAGCTAAAAAATACAGCATACGCCTATATCGTGTGCCAGCCTGCCCTCTAAATTGCCGCCTACATTATCCTCAGCGCTTTGAGAGCCAGCTGGATAGTGAGTATCTGTTCGCTGTTATTGAAATCCAGATCAAGCAGCTGCGAGATGCGTTCCAATCTGTAAAGCAGAGTATTTCTATGTATGAACAGATCTCTGGAAGTGTTTATGGAATTCTGACAATTTTTAAAATATACTTCCAGCGTTTCCATCAGATCGGTATTGTGAGTCATATCGTAATCTAGGAGGGGCTTGAGTCTCTCTGTCAGAGCTAATTTGGCAAAGGGAGAATCACAGAGTATTTCATAGAGGATGTATCTTCTGTAACACCCTACAGACTCGTCATTTATCTTACACATCAGGTCCACTACTCTTAAAGCCTGAGAATAGCTTCTGTAGACTGAGGAGAGAGAAGCGGCAGGCTCTCCTATCCCAAGCAATATGGAATCCTGATATCCGGGATCTATCATCTTTTCCTTTATTTCACGGCAGTACTCCAAGGCCATGGCTACCTGCTCATGAGATTGCAGCTGCTCATTCTGAGAAAGGATAAGTATTATATTGTTGTTCTTTATCAATATCCTGCATGAGCCGCCGGAGAGGCTTTCCCATTGGGCGGCGAGCCTCTTTCTGTTCAGAGATTTTATACCGACCCAGTCGCTGGTCTCATTGAGCTCATACTGATTTATAAAGGATATGAGACAGCATATATAAGGAGCGTCGATGGCTATGTTGCAGTAATTGGCAGATTTAACTATTTCGCTGTATGTCATTTCGCCCTCTGTGACCAGAGAGTCGAGAAACTTTTCTGTTTCCCGCATCTTGAAAGACATGAAAGTGCGCTCTTTAAGTATGGTGAGAGAAACGGCAAGGGCCACTTTTTGGCATATGGATTTTATCTCGCAGTCAGATTTTCCTAAGCCGCCGTTTAAATATAACAGATAGCCCAGAAGCTCGCCGGCAGATTTTATGGGATATATGAGGGGTCTGAGATGACCTTCGGCAAAGACTGGGCCCAGCTTATTTATCAGCTTGTTGTACTTTTCGGCTTCCGGCGCAGAAAAGAACGGCTCTGTAGCGTATTTTTCCGGAAAGCTCACAGAGCTGTACTTTGTCTTCATCTGAAGGTCCAGGAAGGCGAAGGAACCTTTCATGAACTGCTCGCTTTGATCCAGCAGCGATTTGATGTCGCTGTTTTTTTGTATCATATCGAAAAGTATCTGCGAAGGTTCGGCTTCATAATTATTCTCGAAGCCGTCCAGATATACATGCCTGTTTATGATCTCGCTTATCTCTGAGAGGGACATGTAATAGGGCAGGCGTAATATCGGAAAAGTCAGCTCCTCGGCTTTGTCCGTTATACTGCATGGTATTTCATCAAAGTAACGTCGAGTTTTGATAGCGAGACCTGAAGCCTTGTTTTTTATCAGAGCGTCCAAGATATCGTCCTGAAGATCGGGGTTTTCTTTCAGGACATACCCTGTGGTGAGCAGTAGTTCACCTTCTCTCATCCAGTCTACCATTTCGGGGTTATCTAACATGACGGCTCCCGTGACCGCCCTTTCGGCGCCTGCTTTTCCGGCGGCCAGCTCTATAGACTTAAGTTTGTCCAGGCCGAGCAACTCTTTGACAGTCATCATTACGGGGCCTCCTTCCGATCAAAAAGCTACATCTTAATACTATCATAATAAGGCAAAAAAAGAAAAAAGTATTTGTGCCAACGCACAAAATCGGCAGCAGATATTTAGGCCGTTTGTCCATGGCGGTATGCAGCTTATCTGTTAATATTGAGGCAAATAAGAGAGGATATGTGCCTAAAATGCAGATTAACATTTTGAACTGGATCATGAGTATGTTGCCCATAATATTGCTGATTATCCTTCTGGCGGTATTTCGCTGGCCGACTACGAGAGCCGCGGCAGTGACTCTGGTTCTGACTTTAGTCACATCTGTGCTGTTTTTTAAAGCGGATCTGACGCTCATAGGATATGAAGCCCTTAAAGGCGGGTGGAATACGGCGACAGTATTGTTCATAATATTTCCGGCCATACTGCTCTATCAGATCATAGCCGAAGCGGGATGCATAGAAGCTATCAACGAGGGGATAGGAAAGATAAGCCCCAATGAGCTTTTTAAGATATTGACGGTAGGATGGGTATTCGCAGGATTTCTGCAGGGGATCACGGGATTTGGAGTTCCGGTGGCTATATGTGTTCCCATCTTGATGGGATTCGGAGTAAAACCTGTAATGGCAGTAGTGATATCCCTGCTTGGTCAGTCCTGGGGAAACACTTTCGGGACTCTGGCCGTAGCCTGGGACGTCATGACCGACATTTCAGGAATAAGCGGAAGTCAGATGACTGAGACCGCCTTTTATGCGTCGCTGATGCTTTGGCTGATAAACGCTTTCGTGGGGCTTGCAATATGCTGGATGTACGGAAGGCTCGAAGGAATAAAAAAAGGTGCGATATTCGTTCTGAGCGTTTCTCTCGTACACGGCGGCGGAGAACTCATAGTTTCGCAGTTCAATCAGTCCATCGCAGCTTTTATACCGGCTACCGGCGCTTTAGCGGTAGTAATACTCCTTTCGAAATTGAAGATCTACAGGCAGAGCTGGATCATAGAAGACAGCTCCATAATGACAGAGAAGAGAAAGAAAGGAGAAAGCGGACCGGTGGACGTCAAAACCGGCGTAGCTTTTGCGCCATATGTAGTACTCATAGCTGTGACGATACTACTTTTAGTGGTGACTCCTGTAAATCAATTTCTGGGACAGGTGAGCATAGGATTTTCTTTCCCTCAGACTCAGACGGGACTTGGATTTGTAAATGCTGCGTCACAGAGGTATTCTCCGTTTTATCCTCTGATAGATTCGGGAACTGTGCTCCTGATCACATGTATCATAAGTTTCTTGATACTTAAGAAGAACGGTCTTCTTAAGAGAGGCGCTTTAGGCGAAATATTGAGGCGCGCTGCTGTCATGACAAGACCGTCTGCCGCATCTGTGCTGTTTCTGCTGATAATATCCAAGATCATGAGCGGCACCGGACAGACTCTCGTCATCGCACAGGGAATAACAGAGGCCGTAGGTGATAAATATGCGTTTGTAGCAGGATTTATAGGGCTGATCGGTTCTTTTATAACAGGAAGCAACATGTCGTCTAACATTCTGTTTACCGATGTGCAAAACGGCGCGGCCACCAGCTTGGGAATAGAGGCGGGACCTCTTTTGGCCGCTCAGACTTCGGGAGCTGCCGCCGGAAGCGTCATATCTCCCAGCAAGATAGTTTTGGGCTCTGCATCGGCAGGAGAGCACGGAAAAGAAGGAGAGGTGCTGAGGGCGCTGCTTCCTCCTACGATAGTTATAGTGTTAATGATCGGCGTCATATGCCGAGCAGTAATATGAGAAAGAGAGGCGAAGATATGAAAACAATATTTAAAAATGGCAGGATTCATACCATGAACGGCGGCGAGATTGTGGATTCCATTTCGGTGGAAGACGGCAGAATCGTAAGTGACGATTATGTCCCAGAAGATGGACGCATAAGAGAAGTAGATCTATGTAAAAAGACGGTGATACCGGCTTTTCACGACAGCCATCAGCACTTCCTCTGCTATGCCACAGACAAAGAAAAAATAAATTTCTTTGATGCGAAATCTCTGGCAGATATGGAGTATCTCACTAAAAAATATATGAAAGAAAAAGACATAAAGAAGGGTCAGTGGATACAGGGAGGAGGATGGAATGAGAACAACTTTGAAGATCCTATCCTGCCTACCCGCCGGGACCTGGACAAATTTTGCCCTGATAACCCGGCTATATTCACCAGAGCATGCTGCAGCGTAGCAGTAGCCAATACTCTTGCGCTCAAGGAGGCAGGCATATTCGAGAATCCTCCCCAGATGGACGATGGTCTCATAGTCACCGATGAAGATGGGGTTCCTACGGGAATGCTCAATGAAAGAGCGAGATTTTTGATCTACGATATATTGACAAAATACAGCAAGGACGAACTCAAAGGATTTATCCTTGATTATCAGAAAGATCTGCTCAAGGTAGGGCTGACCACAGTGCAGACCGACGACTTTAAGCTGTGGGACGCAAGCATAAAGGATATACTCGACGCTTACAGAGAACTCGATAAAGAGGGAAAGCTCAAGGTCAGGTTCATACAGCAGCTGCGCCTGATAAATATGCAGGAACTAAACTATTATCTCGCAGACGGAAACGTGACGGGGGAAGGAAGCGAATTCTTCAAAATAGGGGCTTTCAAACTTCTTCCTGACGGATCTCTGGGAGGCAAGACAGCAGCGCTGAGAGAGCCTTATGCCAACGACGGTGATAACAGGGGCATATTCGTATACGACGAAAGAGAATTTTATGAGTTGCTTGAAAAAGCGCATACCAGCGGTTTGCAGCTTGCCATTCATGCCATAGGAGACAGAACCATGGACGTGATCTTAAACTGCTACGAAGAACTGGCGGCCAAATACCCTAAGACAGATCCGAGATTCAGGATCATACACTGCCAGATAACAGGAGAAGATACCTTAGACAGGTTTGCCAGAGATCATGTTCTGGCAGATATTCAGCCGCTGTTTATAAGGGCTGACATGGAGGTGGCCGAGGAACTCATAGGAAAAGAGAGGCTGTCTACATCTTATAACTGGAAGACCATGCTGGAAAAAGGGATACACGTTTCAGGAAGCTCCGACGCTCCTGTGGAATCCTTCGATCCGATGCTGGCCATACACTGCGCAGTCACTTCCACAAATCTCCAAGGAGAACCTGAGGGAGGATGGATGCCTGATCAGAGACTGACCGTACAGGAAGCTGTAGAACTTTATACTACAGGATCAGCTTATACGGCATATGAGGAGGAATACAAGGGAAAGCTGAAAGAAGGCTATCTTGCTGATTTCATAGTTCTTTCGGACGATATATTCTCCATAGATGAAAAGGAAATTTTATCAGTCAAAGTAGAAAAGACATTTTTAGGAGGAGAGGAAGTCTACTCCTGCTGAAAATAAAAGACAGTATTATTTGCCGGGGCGCAGGAGCGCCTGATCTTAGAAATTATTTAATAAAAGAAAGGAGCAGTTGATATGAAAAAGAACTTGAAAAGAGTGCTCATCTCAGTCGCAATAATCATTTGCGCATTTTCTGCCATCGCCTTTGCTGCCGCAGACGGCGATGAAGCTGTGAATTACGGCGCACTCTGCCTGATTCCGCCGCTGGTGACTATAGTATTAGCGTTTGTCACCAAGCAGACCATAATTTCCATGTTCATAGGAATCTGGCTCGGAGCGACCATAATGGGCGGATGGAACCCTATAGACGGACTTATCGGAAGCTTTACAGGCTACATAATACCATCCATCGCCGACAGCTGGAATGCAGGAATGCTTGTTATAATGGCTCTCATAGGCGGGTTTATGTATATGCTCAGCGCCTGCGGAGGCGCAGAAGCTTTCGGCCGCTGCGCAGAGAAAGTAGCTAACAGCCAGAAGAAAGGCCAGCTGATGGCGTGGATAGCGCCGTTCGTATTTATATTCAATCAGGGATGCCTGCTGGTAGGAGTCATAATGCGTCCTGTAACTGATAAGATGAAGATATCGAGAGTAAAGCTGGCATATATCACAGACGCTATGGGAGCTCCCCTAGTATCAATGTCGCCTATAAGTGATAACGGAGTTTATCTGGTAGGACTGCTGGCAGCCGAAATAGCGGCGGTGGGTCTTACCGGTGTAGGAGCTTATGATCTTTATTTTGGAATGTTCCAATTTAACCTGTACGGTGTGTTTTCCGTAATAACGGTGCTCATGGTAATTCTCTTCGGCCTTGACGTGGGACCTATGTATAAAGCCGAAAAGAGGGCCAGAGAAACGGGGATGACTTATGGGGAAGATGATAACCTCATAGCTCAGCCGCCTGAGAGCAATATACCTGATGAGTATAATCTCACCCTGAGAAACTTCTTGGTTCCTATGCTCAGCCTTATAATAACTATCTTTGCCTGCATATTCTATACGGGCAGAATATGGGAAAACGGCATATCCGGAGTGTTCAGCCATGCGAATATTCAGATGTCTATAGCGATGTGCTTCCTGGCCGGATCCATAGGCGCAGGCGTAATCGGAATCAGGACTAAGCTGATAACTCTGGGAGAAGCTATCGACAGATGGACTAAGGGAGCAGCCAGCATGATGCAGGTAATAATGATTCTGGTATGCGCATGGAGCATAAGTACTCTGACTAAATCCATGAACATAGGCGAATATCTTACAGATCTGGTTCACGGAACTATACCGGCGGCTTTGATACCGGCTATACTGTTCATAATAGGCGTAGTAGTATCTTTCGCTACAGGAAGCTCCTGGGGAGTATGGGCGCTGGGTCTGCCTATCGCAGTGCCTATGGCTCATACACTGGGACTGTCCATTCCTCTGGCTATCGGAGCAGTAGTCAGCGGAGGATTGTTCGGAGACCACTGCTCTCCTATATCCGATACTACCATACAGTCTTCTACCAGCGCTTGCTGCGACCATCTGCAGCACGTCAAGACACAGCTTCCTTATGCCATAACGGTGGGAGTTGCTTCACTGATAGGATTCCTGGCGGCAGGTTTCATAGCGCCGGCCTTCGCTATGCCGGTAACTCTGATATGTATAATAGGAGGACTCCTGATACTGAAAAAGATGTCGAGAGAAGATTAAAGGTCGGGTCAGCATCTCGGCAATGTATCCTCTACCCGGCTTATAATATATAATACTGTCACTCTTTAAACGGAAGAGCGTACCGGAGTTTGTCATAACAGGCTCGAAAGGGATAAGACCTTTTCGAGTCTGTTTTTTTACACTGCGGCGGTTGTTTCGCAAAGATTATGCCGCATTTTATAGGTATAAACATCAAAAAATCCGCCTCAAGAGACAATGTTTATATTTTTTTGAGCCATATCAGCCGGATAATGCCATAAGTTGCGGCCCGGTCAGGTAGTTCTAAAATTTCTGAAACGTATAATCCCGCCTGCCACGGGGAAAACTTACTCGAGAAAGTTTAGGACGAGAGGTGTTTAAAATGCAGTACAGGACAGATTTAGCCATAGAGAATCAAGAACTCTTAGAGGAAGTTAGAGAAAGAGCCACGGGATATATCAAAAAACAACAGCAAAAGGATGAAGACATATGCGTAACAGAGATAATCATAACAGACGAAACAGGTGAAAAGGCTTTCGGAAAATCCAGGGGCACGTATATAACGGTAGAAATCGAGGGAATAACAGAGCAAAAGGATGGTATCAAAGAACGAGCCGCAAGAGCGCTGGCCGGCGAACTGAAAAAGCTGATACATTTCGATTACTATCTGAAAGTCCTGGTGGTAGGACTCGGCAACGAAAAAGTTACTCCTGACAGCTTAGGTCCTCATACAGTAGACAAGGTCAAGATAACGTCACATCTGTTTCAGATCTTTGGGGCCGACGGAGATTGGGAGATGGCCAACGTAAGCGGATTTAACCCGTCGGTTACAGGAGTAACCGGGATGGAGACTGCCGACCTCATAGAGAAAGTTACTTCGATGGTAAAACCTGATGTGGCCGTCATAATAGACTCTCTTGCCGCCCGCAGCATAGAGAGGCTTAGCACCACTATACAGATATGCGATACTGGAATAGAGCCGGGAGCAGGAATGGGCAACAGGCGCAAAGCCATCACTCAGGAGACTTTAGGCTGCAGAGTGGTTTCCATAGGCGTGCCTACAGTCATAGACTCAAGGACTCTTATCATAGAAGCGTCTGAGGCTATCGGCTGGAATCAGGACGAGAAGACAGAAAAATATTTCAGAGAAAAAGATCTGGATATGATAGTGACCTCGACGGATATAGACCAGATCATAAAAGATTTTTCGGACATAATATCAAATGCCATAAATATAACTCTTCATCCCGGCATATATTCTTAGAGTGAGATTTGACACAGACAAAGGGGGAAGAGATGAGGAAACTGATAGCAAGATCTGCAGTCTTAATATATATAGTAAGTACTTTTTTCTTTTATAACGCTTATGCGCAGAAGGCACAGACGGCCGGAGCGGATCTCGACGCTCAGCAGACAGATCAACAGGAGCGAAAGGTGTCAGCCACGGATCTTGGTGTGATGTGTATCAATACTTCTTATCCGTCTATGGGAATACAGATGGCGGACTCAAGAGATAACGAGAATCCTCAGGAGACGGACGGCGGATCCGGGGCAGAAGCTACCGTTCCTGAAAGCGAAACGGGAGACGATCCTGTAGTCACAGGAGATGAGCCTTTAGTACTGATAGTCCATACTCATGCCACCGAATCTTATCTGCCTCAATCAGGAGGAAACTTCCATTCCAAGGACGAGGAAAATACCGTAAGAGACGTAGGAAACGTGCTGGCAGCCGCCCTGGAAAAACAGGGAATACCTGTGGTCCACGATAAGACTCTTCACGACTATCCGTCGTACAACAGCTCTTACAGCCGATCTTATGCCACCACTCAGGAACTTCTGCAGAAGTATCCTTCCGTAAAATGCGTCATAGATCTGCACAGAGATGCCATAGCTTCAGAATCTCCTGCCGCCACCGTATCCGTGGGAGGAAAGACCTGCGCCAAGTATTCTTACGTGGTGAGCACGGGAGCATCTACATACCAATCCAATCTGGCTTTCGTAAAGAGCCTGAATCAGCTGGCCTCTTCAAAATATAATGGATTTACGGGAAATGTCATAGAGAGAAGCTACAAATACAATCAGGACCTTTCCTCAAAATATTTGCTGCTGGAGATAGGCTATAACAGAAATCAGATAGAAGATTGCAGAAATACGGCTGAGATAGTCGGAACAGTACTGGGGGAGACTCTGAAGGCCGGAGGCTGACAAGATATATCGTCTGTGACATGCGCCTGAGCCGCCGCCTCTATAGGCGGCGGCTCAGGCGTTTCAGACTTACGGCGGCTTTGCGTCTTACATATATGTATAGATTTTATCAGTGATTTCGGAATGGAGGTAAGGTCTTGAAACCTTTTAAACTTTTTTTACTCGTTATGGCAGGAGCCTTTGTGATAACCATAGCGCTGCTGATGGTAGACAGGCAGTCGGCCCTGATGTATGCGGCGGAAGGAACCGTCAGCGGACGGCTGCAACTTTTCATTGAAAACCTGCTGGATTTACATTAAAATATACATTAGAAAAGTATGTTTTTAAGTGAGGAAGAGATGACGAACAAAGATTATCAGCAGTATATAAGAAATTTCAGCATAATAGCCCATATAGATCACGGCAAATCCACTCTGGCCGACAGGATAATAGAAAAGACAGGCCTCGTGCAGCACAGAGATATGAAAGAGCAGTTTCTCGATAATATGGATCTGGAGAGAGAGAGGGGAATAACCATCAAGCTTCAGACTACCAGACTTACCTACCAGAGCAGAGACGGCCACGAATATGTGCTTAACCTCATAGATACCCCCGGACATGTGGACTTCAACTATGAAGTTTCAAGAAGTCTGGCGGCCTGCGAGGGCGCCGTTCTGGTGGTGGACGCCACTCAGGGAGTGGAAGCGCAGACTCTTGCCAACGTATATCTGGCGCTGGATGAGAATCTCGAGATACTTCCGGTGCTCAACAAGATAGACTTGGCGTCTGCCAGACCTGATGAGACGAAAGAGGAGATAGAAGAAGTTATCGGCCTAGACGCCGAGGATGCTCCCCTGATCTCCGCAAAAGAAGGGATAGGAATAGAAGACCTCCTGGAAAAGGTGGTCGAGACTATTCCGGCGCCGTCGGGAGACCCCGGCGGAAAGCTGAAGGCGCTGATTTTCGATTCCAAGTATGATAACTACAAGGGAGTAATAATATACACCAGAATCATAGACGGAGAAGTAAAAAAGGGCGATATAATACGCCTGATGAACACCGGAAAGAAATATGAAGTGACAGAGGTCGGAATATGCGCTCCCGGCCCTGTAGCCACTGAGCTCTTGAGAGCCGGCGAAGTCGGTTACATATGCGGAAGCATAAAACAAGTGTCAGACGCCCGGGTGGGAGATACCATAACGCTGGACGCAGACCCTGCAGATGAAATGCTACCCGGATATAAAAAAGCTCAGTCTATGGTATACTGCGGTATTTATCCTGCCGAGGGAGAAAAATACGAGAATGTAAAAGACGCTCTCGAAAAGCTGCAGGTGAATGACGCTGCCTTTAATTTTGAGCCTGAAACTTCTACAGCCCTCGGATTCGGATTCAGATGCGGATTTTTAGGGCTGCTTCACATGGAGATAATAGTGGAGAGGCTTGAAAGAGAATTTAATCTGGCGGTGATAACCACATCTCCCAGCGTAATATACAGAGTTGTTAAGACTGACGGTACTGTCGAGATGATACAGAATCCCACCAATCTTCCGCCGGTCCATGAGATCAGCTATATAGAAGAGCCTATGGTAAAGGCGGACATCATGATCCCCAAGGATTATGTGGGAAGCATCATGGAGCTGTGCCAGGAACGGCGAGGAAAGATGCTCCATATGGAATATATCACCGAGACGAGAGTTCAGCTTCATTATGAGATGCCGCTCAACGAAGTCATATACGATTTCTTTGACGCTTTAAAATCCAAGACCAGAGGATACGGCTCTTTAGATTACGAATTTGTTCGCTATGAACGTTCAAACGTGGTCAAGATGGATATCCTCCTCAATAAAGATCTGGTGGACGCTTTTTCGATGATAGTTCACGAGTCAAAGGCTTACGCCAGAGGCAGATTTGTATGTGAAAAGCTAAAAGAGATCATACCGATGCATCAGTTCGAAGTGCCGATTCAGGCGGCCATCGGACAGAAAGTCATAGCCAGAGAGACTGTGAAGGCATACAGAAAAGACGTCATAGCCAAGTGTTATGGCGGCGACATATCGAGAAAGAAGAAACTTCTGGAGAAGCAGAAGGAAGGAAAGAAGCGAATGAGACAATTCGGCAGTGTGGAAGTTCCGCAGGAGGCCTTTACTGCAGTCTTAAAATACGACGAAAACAAATAGAAAATGTCAAGTAATGGAGGAAGTACATGGCGGCAGGCATATATGTGCACATACCCTTTTGTTTAAGAAAATGTTTTTACTGCGATTTCTTCTCCCGGCCTGTGGACAACTTTGAGCTGCGCAGGGAATATACCAGAGCTCTGATCTACGAGATCGCGTTTTACGGAGAAAAATACGGAAAGAATTTAAAGGCTGATACAATATTCTTCGGAGGAGGCACTCCCAGCCTGATGGAGCCTAAGTTTATCGACAGCATAATCGACGCGCTGAAGAAAAACTTCAGCATCTCAAAGCAGTGTGAGATAACTATGGAATGTAACCCTGCCACTCTGACACAGGACAAGCTTAACGGATATAAAGCGGCGGGTGTAAACAGGCTAAGCATAGGGGCCCAGTCTTTCAGCGACAAGATACTGGAAGGTCTGGGAAGGCTCCACAAGGCGGCAGATATAGAAGAGAACTTTCGACTTGCCAGAAAAGCCGGATTTGAAAACATCAACCTCGATCTGATGTTTGCCGTTCCCGGACTTATAACCAGAGAGTGGAGAAGGACAGTTAAAAAAGCTCTGAACCTCAGACCTGAGCACCTCTCTTTTTACAGTCTTGAAATAGCGGAGGGGACGGTGTTCGACAGGATGATCTCCGACGGCGTTCTGCGGGAGACTCCGGAGGGAATGGACAGGCGCATGTACGAGGTGTGCTTAGAAGAAGTATGCAGAGCCGGATTCAATCATTATGAAATATCAAACGCCGCTTTGCCGGAAAGAGAGTGCAGGCATAATCTCAAGTACTGGAGTTTCAACGAGTACCTGGGAATAGGCGCCTCGGCTCATTCTTTCATCAACAGAGTGAGGTTCTCCAACATAAACAGCATAGAGTACTACATAGACGCTATGAAGAAGCAGGATACGGCGAAGGGATGTAAGCTCGGAGATTCCCGCGTCTTTGGAGCAGGATGCGTAGACCATTATCACATCAATTCTCAGACGGACAATGTCTCTGAATATACGTTTACCGCTCTCAGAACTAAAAGAGGAGTAGTCCTCAGAGACTTTGAACGAAAATTCGATGTGGACTTCTGGGATGTGTTCAGGAGCGAAAAAGAGCGATTTGAAGAATATGTTCGGAGTGGACATGCGGTATCTGACAGCGCTCATATAGCGCTGACATATAAAGGAATAAATATATCAAATAAGATCATGGCCCTCTTTGTATAGGGTATGTGACCGTAGGAGGCATCGGCATGAGAAAATATATTATGGCCCTCGATCAGGGGACTACCAGTTCCAGATGTATAATCTATGATAAGAAAGGAAATATGATGAGCGTTGCTCAGAAAGAGTTCACTCAGAAGTATCCCAAGGACGGATGGGTGGAACACGACGCGATGGAGATCTGGTCCACTCAGATGGGAGTGGCTCAGGAGGCGCTTTTGAAGATAGGATGTACATATAAGAACATAGAGGCTATAGGCATAACTAATCAGAGAGAGACTACAGTAGTCTGGGATAAGGATACCGGAGAGCCGGTGTATAACGCTATCGTGTGGCAATGCCGCAGGACGGCCGAGTACTGCGACAGATTGTCGGCAGAAGGGTACGGCGACATGATACGCCGGAAGACAGGTCTTCTGATAGACGCTTATTTCAGCGGGACAAAGCTCAGATGGATACTGGAAAACGTACCGGGCGCGCGAAAGAGGGCAGAAGAAGGCCGGCTGCTCTTTGGCACCATTGAGACATGGCTCATATGGAAGATGACAGGGGGAAGGGTCCACGTCACTGATTATTCCAATGCTTCCAGGACTATGATGTTCAACATAAATACTTTAGAGTGGGACGAGGAGATACTGTCTCTTCTGGACATTCCGCCTTCGATGCTGCCTGAACCTAAGGCCTCCAGTTGTATCTACGGAGAGACGGACGATACCATCTTCGGAGGGTCTATCAGGATCGGCGGAGCTGCAGGGGATCAGCAGGCGGCCCTCTTCGGTCAGACTTGCTTTGAAGCAGGCGAAGGAAAAAATACTTACGGCACGGGATGTTTTCTGCTGATGAATACGGGAGAGACTCCTGTATTCTCGAGAAACGGCCTTGTCACCACCATTGCATGGGGACTCTCCGGAAAAGTGAATTATGCTCTTGAAGGTTCTGTATTCGTATGCGGAGCAGCCATACAGTGGCTTAGAGACGAGATAGATATCATCGAGAGATCTTCGGATTCGGAGGCCATGGCTCTGTCCGTTCCCGATTCATGCGGGCTCTATGTAGTCCCGGCCTTTGTGGGGCTTGGGGCTCCGTACTGGGATCCCTATGCGAGAGGAGCTGTGCTGGGGATAACTCGCGGCGCCGGAAAAAATCATCTGGTCAGGGCAACTTTAGAGTCCATGGCATACCAGACCAGCGATCTGATCAAAGCCATGACGGAAGATCTGGACAACTGTCTCTTATCCCTCAAAGTAGACGGCGGCGCCTGCGCCAATAACTTTCTCATGCAGTTTCAGGCTGATATCTTAAATTGCAGAGTGGAGAGGCCGGTGTGTATAGAGACCACGTCTCTGGGAGCAGCTTATCTGGCAGGTCTTGCCTCGGGATTTTGGGACAGCATAGACGACATCAAAAAGAACTGGCAGGTAGACCGCGTCTTTACGCCTCATATGCAGAAAGATGAACGCTTCGAAAAGCTCAGAGGATGGCAGAAGGCTGTCAGCCGCGTAAGGGACTGGGCCAGATGAGATCAGAGGAGAGATTAACCTTCGCTTTCCTACAATCTTTGGACTTATGCTTAGAAGGATACGGCGCTGCGAAAAATAATCTGCGGGCTGAGAAGGCTGTTGTTTTTTCAGTCCGGAGGTGAGTCCCGGTTTTAAAAAAAATCGGGGTGGCTGCCCTGAAAAATGCGTTACCCACTTTGCAAGACGGTAAAAGACCCACGTAAAACATGAAAAAGTTGGCATAGCTGGGACTGAGACTCCTGACGCATCTATTCTGCCGCCCAGGGCCGGAAGAAAAATCTGTTGACGCCGGTTGCCGCCGAATCAGTTTTTTTCTTGCAAAGTACAAAGATTTATGTTAAATTATAACAGACGCCGGATATCCCTCCCCGTCCCTACAGGCTGAGGGTGATTGGGATTTCCCGTCATAAAAAAGAAATGATTTGTTAGCTCAGCTGGGAGAGCACTTGGGTGACAACCAAGAGGTCGGCAGTTCGATCCTGCCACAAATCACCAGACAGCGGCGATGAGTTCTGCGCTTTGCGCAGAAAGCTCATCGCCTTTTATGTTTAAAGAAATCGTCTATTTGCGATAAGGTATATACCATCGCAGATTAAATTTCCTTGAAAAATTTGTCGAAACATTGTAAAATATAAATAATAGTATATGAATTTAGAAAGGGGACAGTAATGGAAAACAAGAATAATACGCTGTCTATAGCATCCTTGGTGCTGGGAATCGTGGGAATAGTATTTGACTTCATATATACTATCACAGGATTGATAATAGGTATCGTGGGAATTGTGATGGCCGTCCAGGCAAGAAAAAAGGAGAGCCCTAACGCTATGTCCACTGCAGGCCTGGTCTGCTCCATAATAGCGGTAGCTTTGGCAGGCGTAATGTATGCCTGCGCTATATGCGCCGTAGGCGCATTTTTGAGCCTTGCTCAGATCTGAACTTTCTGAGGCCGCCCGAAGATAAATATAGAGGCGGCCTTTTTGCTGCCTATAAGTCTTTTTGAAAAGATGACACTGACAGGACGGAAACTGATCATGGAGAGTTATTTCGAAACCGGTAAATATATAGAAATATTGGGGAAACAGATATCATGGTACGCTATATTGGGCTTCATCGGATTGATAGCAGCCTTGTTTTTGTGCGTGAAAAGGAGACGGAGATTTGATATAGCAAGAGGCGACGTCATAAACCTCATGGCTTATTCGATCATCGGAATAATAGCAGGATCAAAACTCTTGGCGCTGATATGTATGACTCCCGATATAATAAAAAATTTCAGCCATATACAATGGAACGCTCATACTGTGTCTGTCCTTATGCAGAGCGGTTTCGTGTTCTACGGCGGCCTCATGGGGGTCATCGCAGCCTTCTATATTTATTGCAGGCAGTTCGGTCTTCCGTTTAGAAGCGTCATGGAACTTTCGGCGCCTTCCATACCGCTGTTTCATTTTTTCGGCCGGCTGGGCTGTTTTACGGCAGGGTGCTGTTACGGCATAGGAGGCTTCCCTGTTCAGCTTGTCGAGGCCGCCATAAATCTGATGATCTTCGCCGTCATTATCCTCGTGCAAAATCAAGACAAGCTTAGAGGAAAGACTTTTTGCCTCTATCTTTTGTTGTATACATCTGTTAGATTTGTTCTGGAATTTTACAGAGGCGACCCCGAAAGGGGGTTCATAGGGCCGCTTTCAGTCTCTCAGTGGATTTCGGCGCTGCTGTTTTTAGCGGCTGTATTCTATCTGCGCCGTCTTAGAAAGGCGTAAGTTTCTGGGGCGCAGCGCAGAAAACCATGTCAGTCGTCTGCCTCACAAATTTTCACAAAAAACACATAAAAATTTTCTCAAATACTGTTGACATTTATCGCTCATAGGAGTATCTTTAATGTATGGTGATTAGCACTCCGATAAAGTGAGTGCTAACAAGGAGCAAAATACAAGCGTCAGAGCAAAATAAAAATTGTCTCAGAGGCAATAATACAAGAAAAGAGACGGGAGGTGAGCCGATGGAACTGACCGAGAGAAAACTGAAAATTTTACAGGCGATAATCAGCGATTATGTCAAAACTGCGGAACCGGTAGGCTCACGGACTATTTCTAAAAAATATGATCTGGGCGTCAGTCCTGCCACAGTGAGGAACGAGATGGCAGACCTTGAGGAAATGGGATATCTGACCCACCCGCATACTTCCGCAGGAAGAGTTCCCTCAGATTCCGCTTACAGGCTTTACGTAAACGCTCTCATGGAGAAGAAGGAACTTACGAGAGAAGAAAAGAACGTCATAGCTGAGAGACTTCACTCCAATGTCAACGAGTTTGAGAAGACTATAGAACATGCTGCGACGGTACTCTCAGAGATAACCAATCTTACTTCTTTTGCGCTGACACCCAGCAAAGACGAAGATGCCTTGAAATTTATCAATTTACTGCCTGTAGATGAAAATACGGTGGTGATGATGATAGTTTCAGAGAGCGGCAAGATATCGAACAGGGCCATCAATGTGAAAGTCCCGTATACAGAAGAAAATCTGCAGCTGCTTTCAAAGTCCATGACGTATAACTATAAAGGAAAAAGCATAAGTCAGGTTCTGACCGACAACATAGTAGAGAACTTCAGGTCAGACATAACCGCCATGAGCGGACTGGCAAAGGATGTGATGCCTAATTTCATGAAGACTCTCGAAGATATGCTCAACGTGAATCTTTATATGGAGGGGCTTACAAATATATTCGATATTCCCGAGTACAACGACCTGCAGAGGGCTAAAAGCTTCATAGAGATGCTCAGTCAAAAAGAGGATTTTACCAAGAAGCTCATAGAAAGGGAAGACGGCGTAATCGTCACCATCGGTGAAGAAAACGCAGACGATATAATGAATGATTGTGCTCTTATTACGGCGAGCTACCACGTAGACGGCAAGCTGGTGGGAAAGATAGGAGTGATCGGTCCTACAAGGATGAGGTACGGCGAGATAACCTCTATAGTGGAATATCTCACCGACAATCTGAGCAACACGTTCAAACTTGAAAGCGGAGGTAATGAGGAAGATGAGTGATGACGCTAAGAAAAAAGCAAAGAAAGAATGTGAAGAGGCTTGCGAAGAAAAAGTGAAGAACGCTGAAGGTCAGCAAGACGAGGCTAAAGACAGTGACGGATCTTTTAGCGGAGCCGAAAGAGAAAGTTCGGATCCGGATAAAAAAGAAAGCGAGCAGCCTGAGAAAGATCAGGAAGAAGAGGCGCTGAACGTCAAGTATCTGAGACTCATGGCAGATTTTCAGAACTTTAAACGCAGGACAGAAAAAGAAAAAGGCGACATTTATGCGTTCGCTAATGAAAAGATAATCAGCGAACTGCTTAATGTGATAGATAACTTTGAGAGAGCTCTGGCGGCAGGGGATAAAGACGACAGCTTCTGCAAAGGAATGGAAATGATCTTAAAACAGCTGTTGTCGGTGCTTGAGAAAGCCGGAGCCAGCGAGATAGCGGCCTTGGGAGAGGATTTCGATCCTAATTTCCACAACGCTGTGATGACTGAGGACTCTGCCGAGTACGAAAGCGGAAAGGTGACGGAAGTCCTTCAGAAGGGGTACATTTTAAATAACAAAGTAATCAGACCTTCCATGGTGAAGGTTGCTAACTAACAGGAGGAAAGAAAATGGCAAAAGTAATTGGTATTGACTTAGGAACTACAAACTCTTGCGTTGCAGTATTAGAAGGCGGTGAGCCTACAGTTATAGCTAATGCAGAAGGAATGAGAACTACTCCGTCGGTAGTGGGTTTCAAAAAAGACGGAGAAAGACTGGTGGGAGAGACTGCCAAGAGACAGGCGGTAACAAATCCCGACAGAACTATTTCTTCCATCAAGAGACATATGGGAGAAAATTATAAGGTAACCATCGACGGCAAGGATTATACTCCGCAGGATATTTCAGCGATGATCCTTACAAAACTGAAGAACGACGCTGAAAGCTATCTGGGAGAAAAGGTGACGGAGGCTGTAATCACAGTACCGGCATACTTCTCTGACGCTCAGAAGCAGGCGACTAAAGACGCCGGCAAGATTGCGGGACTTGACGTAAAGAGAATAATCAACGAACCTACGGCAGCTTCTTTGGCCTACGGTCTTGACAAAGAAGAAGGATCTCACAAGATTCTGGTATACGACCTGGGCGGAGGTACTTTCGACGTATCCATCCTGGAACTGGGCGACGGAGTATTCGAAGTACTGGCTACGAATGGAGATACGCATTTGGGCGGTGACGACTTCGATGAAGTCATCCTTAATTATCTGGCAGATAATTTCGCCAAGGAACACGGTGTAGATCTAAGAGCAGACAAGATGGCTCTACAGAGACTGAAGGAAGCGGCTGAGAAGGCCAAGAAGGAACTCTCCGGTTCCCAGACTACTAATATCAACCTGCCGTTTATAACAGTTACGGCCGACGGTCCTCTTCACATGAATGAAGATCTGACCAGAGCCAAGTTTGATCAGCTGACGGGACATCTGGTTGAAAGGACTATAGGACCTATGAAAAAGGCCATGGCTGATGCGGGAGTTTCAAACTCCGATATCGCAAAGGTCATCCTGGTAGGAGGTTCCACCAGAATACCTGCTGTTCAGGAAGCGGTGAAGAAAGTTACGGGTAAAGATCCTTTCAAGGGTATCAACCCTGACGAGTGCGTAGCAATCGGAGCAGCCATTCAGGCAGGCGTGCTGACAGGCGAAGTACACGACGTGCTTCTTCTGGACGTAACTCCTCTGTCCCTCTCCATAGAGACTCTGGGCGGAGTGGCTACAAAGCTCATAGAAAGAAATACTACTATCCCTACGAAGAAGAGCCAGATATTCTCAACTGCCGCCGACAATCAGACGGCTGTAGACATCCATGTAATGCAGGGTGAAAGAGAGATGGCCTCAGGCAACACCACTTTAGGAAGATTCCAGCTCACAGGAATCGCTCCGGCTCCTCGCGGAATACCTCAGATCGAAGTCACTTTCGACATCGACGCCAACGGTATCGTAAACGTAAGCGCCAAGGATATGGGAACAGGCAAGGAACAGAGAATAACTATCACTTCTTCCACCAATCTTTCCGAAGACGAGATCAACAAGAAGGTCAAGGAAGCGGAAGCATATGCTGAAGAGGACAAGAAGAGAAAAGAAGAAGTAGAGATAAGAAACAGAGCGGAATCTCTCGTATATGAAACCGAAAAATCCGTAAAAGATCTGGGAGATAAGCTGAGCGAAGAAGAAAAGACTGAAATCAACGATGCTAAAGATCAGCTTCAGGCCGTCTTAAACAACGGAACGGTAGACCAGATAAAGGAAAAGACGGAAGCTCTTACGGAGAAATTCCACATCATTTCTACTAAGCTGTATCAACAGGCCCAGGCGGCAGGTCAGGATCCTTCGGCTGCAGCCGGCGCAGGTTTTGATCCGGGACAGCAGGCTCAGGGAACAGAGCAGACAGGCCCTGCGGATGACAACGTAGTAGATGCAGACTATGAAGTAGTAGACGACGACAAATAATCGCCGCATATCAAAAAATATTTCAGCAAAGCAAAATATTTCCTTCTTTCAAATATGGAAGGAAATATTTGCTTGCTTATCAGAGGTTAGAATATGGCAGAAAAACGTGATTACTATGAAGTGCTTGGTTTAAAGAAGGGCGCCGGCGAGGATGAAATAAAAAAGGCTTTCAGAAAGATGGCGATGAAATATCATCCCGACAAGAACCCCGGAGACAAGACTGCAGAAGAAAAATTTAAAGAGGTAAATGAGGCATACAGCGTCTTGTCCGATCCTGAGAAGAAGAGCAAGTACGACAGGTTCGGCCATGCGGGAGTAGATCCGAATTCCGGTTTCGGCGGAGGCGGCTTCGGCGGCTCTGGTTTCGGAGGTTTTGAAGATATCTTCGATATGTTCGGAGGAATGTTCGGAGGCGGCTTTGGAGGAGGCGGCTTCGGCGGACAGCAGAGAAGGGCGAATCAGCCTAAAAAGGGAAGAGATCTGCAGAAGGCCATCACGATTACCTTTGAGGAAGCCTGCTTCGGAACTAAAAAGAACCTTCAGATAAATAAATATGTCACTTGCCCTACATGTAAAGGGGAAGGAAACAAGTCCGGAACATCTAAAAAAACTTGTCCTAAGTGCGGAGGCAGCGGCCAGGTATCACAGACTCAGAAGACGCCTTTCGGACAGTTTCAGAGCGTTACTACGTGCGATCAGTGCGGAGGCAGCGGCAAGATCATAGAAGAGTCTTGTCCTGAATGTAAGGGCACCGGCAGAATACGCAAGAGCGTAAAACTTTCCATAGACATACCCGCCGGCGTTGACAACGAAAGTGTGATTCCTATCAGAGGCCAGGGCGAGCCGGGAACTAACGGCGGACCGGACGGAGATCTGTATATAGTCATTACTGTCAAGCCGCATAAGATATTTAAGAGAAAGGGAGACGATCTGTATCTGGAAATGCCTATCAGTTTCGATCAGGCAGCTTTGGGAGCAGAACTCATCGTACCTACGCTGGATGGAAAAGTGTCTTATAAGATACCTGCGGGAACTCAGCCGGGAACTGTATTCAGGCTGAAAGAAAAGGGCGTCAAAAAGCTTCGCCGAGAGGCTAAGGGCGATCTGTACGTAAAGGTTAATCTGGAAGTGCCGACCAAACTGAACAATAAACAGAAAAAGGCCATAACCGAAATGGGTAAGGTTGTAACTGAAGATTGTTATCAAAAAAAGGGCGGCTTTGCGGAGAAGTTAAAAGAGATGTTTAAATAACAGGGATATAATAGACGACGGATGACATTCGTCCCTTGCCGGGACGGGTCTCATCCGTTTTTTGTCTTTGGCAGCCGATAATTTAACGCTGGGACAGGGATGAGCTTCACGGCTGTTGCAATGGCCTCATCAGCGTAGGTAAGATAGGTCTGCCATAGATGGCGCACTTCTTATTTTAGTTTCCCTCTGCTGGATTTTTGATTGCTTCATGCTTTTTCTGTTCGTTCATTGTGAGAGTTACATTTCTGATGGTGATCCTCTTTCACAGGAGGTTAGTTTATCACATCCTCCATGCCTTTGGAACATTTTCATTTGCAGTATTCTGAGACATTATCATATTTGGCTTACAGGTTTTCGTCGTAATTTGAAAATTAATTGACATAATTAAAAGAATGTGATAGCTTTATGATAATACAGAGATTAGATAATATTTATTTAAACATATAATATGCAGAATTTATCTAATGAACTGAGAAGGTATGACATATATGGAAACGGATAAATAGCGTAGAGGCTGAATAAATATTGCCTGTACGCTTTTATTGTATTTTTTAACGGCTAAGTGGAGTTGAGATGGGGATATAAAATGAATTCTAAAAACCGAAAGGCTGTCATAAAGGGGTGCTGCGCTTTTATTGCGTCAGCCTCACCCCTTACACTTGCCATGTACAGAGCCGATACAGTTTACGGGGAAGTCGATTTTCGACAGGGATTTACGGTGATAATGGCTGCTTCTCTCATCATTGCGATGTTTCAGATTGCAGTGTCAATGTGGTATGAAAAAAATAGCAGCCGATGTGACAAAACAGCTTCTGCTTCACTTAGGATAAAAACAGCCTATGCCATATTGGAATGAGCGCCGCAGCAATATGGATATTAAGCAGAAAGAAACGAGAAATTAAATAATTCGATATCTGATGCCGACATTTTCCCAAAAACCTCTTGACTATATAATTACTATATACTTTACAATTTAAATCAGAGAGTAGCTTCTGGCAAGCTTGCTTGCCTTTTTGTCCGAAGAGCCGCAGGCGATTCGAAGACAAAACGGACAGCAGAGACGTCAGAGACGAAGCGAACGATTGCAATGAACGCCGGGAGCTTTTCGTCCCTCAGGGTCTTGAGCGGGAGACTATCACCCGCCGCCTGCTATATCGTAAAGAAAGAGGTGAAATAAGAATGAAGCTCAGCTTTAAGACTAAACTGTCTTACGGCGTAGGAGCAGTATGCGACAACGCCATGTATATGCTTGCCGGTACATATCTGCTCTTATTTTTGACTACCGTTGCCGGAGTAAACCCGGCAGTAGCGGGCACCATCTCCGCCATAGGATCAATTTGGGAGGCGATGTGCGCTCCTGTAGTGGGATTCAAATCTGATACGGCCCTCACCAGATTCGGAAGGCGAAAGCCTTTTCTGCTGGCGGCGGCTTTTCCTGTAGCGATAGTTACGAGTCTGCTTTTTACAGCCATCGACGCTTCTGATACTGTTAAAGTCATATATTATGTGGTTATGGTGATAATGTACTGGACCTGTTTTTCCTCGTTTTTTGTGCCATATCTTGCATGGGGATCTGATTTGACGGACGATTACAACGAAAGAACGGTGCTCAGGTCTTTTGCGTATATCTTCAATCAAGTGGGAATGTGTGTGGGTATGGTGCTTCCGTCTATCGTGGTGGATTATTGCATGAACATAGGCAAGACGGATCGACAGGCATGGCAGATAGTAGGATTGATGGTAGGGGTATGCGGAGCCGCGGCTCTTCTGGCCTGCGCTTTGTCCATAAAGCAGGACGACGATAAAAATTTTGTAAAACCGCAGAAGAAAAAGAAAGAGTCCATAATAAAGACTCTGCCTTCTATCTTAAGAGAATATTGGAATATCCTGAAACTCAAGCCCATAAGGATTATAATCGGCTCGAGCCTTGCATATCTGATCGCCAATATAACATTTTCGTCAGACCGTGTATTTTTCATGAAATTCAATATGGGTTTAGGAGAGAAGACCGTATCGGCTATGCTCATGATGATAACTGTCGCCGGAGTGGCGACGGTTCCGCTTATAACAAAATTAGCCGGACGATTTGATAAGAAAGATGTGTTCATGGGTGTGATCGGCCTCTGCGGCCTGGCCATGATGTCCACTAGGATAATAGGAGTAGACTCTTTTTCCATGCTGGTGGCGGTGTGTCTGCTCTATGCGGTGGCCAACGCCTGTTACTGGCAGCTTATGCCGTCCATGATATATGACGTATGTGAAGTAGAGGAATTGATATCAGGAGAGAAACACTCGGGGGCAGTGATATCTCTTCAGTCCCTGTCAGAATCCATATCTATAGCGGTAGGACTTCAGGTACTGGGTATAATCCTCGCCATGGCAGGATTCGACAGCGAGGCCGCTACGCAGTCTCAGCTGGCCATGACCTGGGTAGAAAATGCCTTCGTAGTTATTCCGGGAGCAGCAATGGTATGCGTAGCCCTGATCGTAAGGAAGTTCCCGATGACTAAGGAATTATTCAATCGAGTCAAGGAGGCCCTTGAGCGAAGAAGAGCAGGAGAAGAGATAGATATAGATGAATTTATCGAGATATTCGAGTAGAACTTAAGTATGATAGACAGATGAATAAAAACACGTCGTGCTGCCGGAAGCCTTTAGGCCTCCGGCAGTTTGATATACGGAGAAAACCACTGCGCAGTTTATTCTGAGAAAGGTATGGACAGCCTGACTAAATAATTGAAATATCCTTCCGTAGAGAGATCGTCCAATATGACGTCTTCATAAAAAATTTTGCCCAGCTTCAAATTATGAGAAGCCGCATAGTCCATCATCCTCAGACAGTTTGCTCCTATATTTTCATAGCCGTGGTCATCATATAAAGTGAGGTGAGGACCGCCCTGAGCGCAGAAGAGCTCATTTTCATCGGGAAAACTTTCCACCGCAGTATAGAACTTTGAGTATTTATAACCGTCTTCTGAAACGCTCTCTACGGGAATGAGGCTGCCTATAGGAGTAGCATTGTGAAGGCCCATCCGGCTGCAATAATTTAAATGATCACCTAAAGCCTCAGTTACCGCCGCTGTATCATCCGGCCCGTTATAATCTGAAGTTATCATGTATCGCTGAGGAAGAACCTGTATCTGTATGGTATCTATGACTGCCTTCTGGCCTTCCTGGGTGATGCGTATCTTCTTATCTATATACTGCCTGGTCTGCCACAGAGTCTGTATCTTCTTTTCTATTTCCATGGATTTGGATTCCATCAGCCTTATAAGAGCCTCAGGAGAACGGCAGTCCATGTGAGCTTTTATTTCTCTTATATGTACTCCCAGGTCTCTGAGCATGGCTATGACTGTAAAAGTCTCTATCTGCGTATAGGAGTAATATCTGTAGCCGTTACTTCCTGTGATGTCGGGGCTGAATATGCCCACCCGGTCGTAATAGATAAGTGTCTGTTTGCTTACGCTGCATATTTTGGCGAATTCGCCTGTAGTAAAATAATGGTTTTTCATAGAACACCTCTTTTTCATTTTAACATCTGCAGAGGGTGAAGACAATATCTTGGCTTTTTGCTTTCGTTTTGTTATACTTATTAAAAAAGGAGGAAGAATTATGCTTGTTATAGGATACCCAAAATGCAGTACCGTTCAGAAAGCTAAAAAATGGCTGGATGAAAACGGATATCGATATGAAGAACGAAACATAAAAGAGGAACCGCCGACTTATGAGGAACTCAAAGCATGGCATCAGATGAGCGGTCTTCCCATTAAGAGACTGTTCAACACCAGCGGCCTTGTCTATAAGTCCATGGGGCTTAAGGATAAGCTGCCGGATATGACCGAGGACCAGCAGCTGAGGCTGCTTTCGACCGACGGAATGTTGGTGAAACGCCCGGTGATAATAGACGGCGACAGAGTGTGGTTCGGATTTAAAGGAAGCCTTTAGGTGAAGATGATGAAAATCATAGATCTCACTCATACTATAGCTGAAAATATGCCTGTGTATCCGGGAACGGAGGGACCGAAGCTGACGACTGCCAATACTTATGAGACAGACGGCTTCAAAGAGACGCTTCTGAAAATGTACAGCCATACAGGCACGCATATGGATCCGCCGGCCCACTTGTACAGCCATGGAAAGACATTGGATCGCTTTCCTGCGTCCCATTTTGAGGGGAGGGCTTTTACGGTGGACTGCACAGCGCTTTGCCGGGGAGAGAGGATAACTATGGATATGATAGATATGCAGACAGCCTCCTCTGCCGACTATTTGCTCTTCAATACCGGATGGAGCAAATACTGGGGAAAGAAAGAGTATTTCGGCAAGTACCCGTGCGTAACAGGCGAAGTCATAGATTATATAAAAGAAAGCGGAAAAAAGGGAATAGGCCTTGACACCATAGGTTTAGACCCTATAGAAGATGAAAATCTCACCCTTCACAGGAGGCTCTTTGAAAATGACAATGTGGTCGTCATCGAAAATCTGACTAATCTAAAGAGCATAACAGGAATATCCTGCTGGTTCTGCTGCCTCCCCATCAAGTATGAGAATTCCGACGGATCGCCTGTACGCGCCATAGCCGCTGTAGACCGAGGAGTGTAAAATGAAATATATACAAGTTGAGATTAAGCTTGATCAAGTCCATATAGAGCCGGTGACGGGTCTTCTCCTGACTATGGGAATCGATGAAACAGCAGTAGAAGATCCTTCCGATCTTGCGGAGATACTGAGCAAAGAACATGGATATGAATGGGACTATATAGACGACGGAGTGCTTGCTTCATCTGGCGCTGTTCCCAAGATAACTTTTTATCTGGATGAGGGAGAAGACGAGAGAGCCGCCTCTTTGGCCCAGAAGATAGGGGCTGAATTTACCGAGACCGAAATCACGATTACAGCTCAGGATGATTCTCAGTGGAAGGATAAGTGGAAAGAATTTTTTAAGCCCGCTCATATAACAGAAGATCTGGTGGTCAAGCCCACATGGGAAGAGTACAGGCCTAAGGGGAGAGAGAAGGTAATAGAGATCGACCCCGGAATGGCTTTTGGCACGGGGACTCACGAGACGACATCTCTGTGTCTAAAACTGATGGAGAAATATCTCAGGCCGAAAGACCACGTTCTGGACGTGGGGTGCGGTTCGGGAATACTGTCTGTGGGGGCGGCTCTTTTGGGGGCTGAAAAAGTCCTGGCCATAGATATAGATCCCGAGGCCGTTAAGGTGTCAGCCGAAAATGTGAAGCTGAATAGATGTACAGATACAGTAGAAGTCAGGCAGGGAAACCTCATAGACGGAGTAGACTTCATGGCGGATATAACTGTGGCAAACCTCATGGCCGATCTCGTGATGCTTCTCACAGGACATATGTATAAAGCCATGAATCAGGGAGGTATTTATATATCATCCGGTATTCTGACAGAAAAAGAAGACGAAGTGACTCGGGTCATAAAGTCCTGCGGCTTCGATATAATAGAGACGAGAAAAGACGGCATGTGGTGCGCGATAGCAGCTCGCGCCCGCTTCTGATGACTGCCGGCATCTACAGAAAATAACGATGAAAAAAGCGAAAGGCAATGCCCTGATACCGGCAGACCTTTCGCTTTTGCAGATCTTGATCAATCTTTTTTGTCCTGAAGAATTTTGCGGCAGGTGCTGCATCCGAATATTATGCCTACCACCAGGACCCCTGCAATGCTTACGTTTCTTACGATCTTTGAAACGTCCACGCTGACCGTGATGTCAGCCGTCTTTTCGCCTCTGTCTTGTAAATTCATCTTGTTCACCCCCTTGGTTAAGAGTATTTTATCAGATAATTTCGTTCATGTCAAAATCAGGAGTGCGCAGAAAACGCTTTAATCCGTAGAGGCAGTCCGGGTTTCCCTTTTTGAGATGGTTAATCTTTTGATAGCTTATGAGAGTGATCTTAAAACCTATATTTTTTAATATTTCATTGGCGCTGCCGTCCATGGGATATTCTCCGAACGGCCAGGCGAACACTATGGGAGAGGAGCCGGTGGCGGCGAGGACTTTATCTTGCGTCTTGGAAAGGTCTTCTGTCAGCGCCTCGGAATAGGCGTCCTGGCTTTCCCCGCTCTTCTTTGAAGCGCCTTTTCGCTCTCCCTTAGCGGTGTGCATATCATAAGTGTGGTTTCCTATCTCTATAGTATTGGAGGAGGCCATCAGAGCTATTTCTCCCCAGGTGAGGTTGGAGTTGAAGAGACTCCTGTAGACGTCTCCTGAAGAAAGATCGCTCTGAGAGCCGATGATGGAAATGAGGGCTTTCATGTGATACTTTTGAAGCAGAGGATATGCTATGCTGTAATTGTTGGCATATCCGTCGTCGAAGGTTATGAGGACAGGTTTTGCGGGAAGAGCTGTGCCTTTTTCCACGTAATCTGTGATTTGTCTGGCAGATACTGTGGTGAAGCCGTTATCTCCAAGCCATTTGAGGTCGGATTCAAAAGTTTCGGCGCTTATGGTGTATTCGCTTACTTCTGAAGGATCCTTCGTGATTCCGTGGTACATGAGAACAGGGAGCTGAACGCTTTCACGGGCGTCGGTGATGACGCTTCGCCCGCCGGCCGGTGTAGAAGACGAGCTTAGATATGCCAGCGTGCCGGTCAGCGCCATAACTATTATAAAAAGAAATAATAAAAAATCTGTTTTTTTCATTTTTCCGGTTCCTTTCGAGGTGATCTTGAGAGAAAATATGAGAGGTTATATATACCGGGTCTGCCGGACAGATTTTCTCTCTGTTTAATATTTTATTTATAAAGAGAGCCATATATGATATAATAAACCCATCGATCATGGTAGCGGCGTTGCCGAGAGGAAGGGTTTACTGAACCGCCGCTGCTTGTTGCGGCGAAAAACAGCGCATGCTGTATTCTACAGAAAAAAGCACAAATTCTGCAACAGAATTTGTTAAAATGGTTGTAGAATCGCAATAATGAATCAGAATTTACAGCATATCCGCTTTTTCACCGTCATTTAAGCTGTTTTCTTCCCAAAATGCTGTAGAATCAGTACAAAGGGCTAAGAAAATACAGCATGCGGCCGGCCGCGGCAGCAGAGCCAACAATTTGCGGCGACCACCGAGGGCCGCCGCCGAACGGAAGGGTTCATTGAACCGCCGATGCGGTCGTCCGCTGCGGCGCAGGGCACTGCGATTATGTTATAATAGTACAATACCTCACGGCGTTAGCGGAATAAAAGATTTTGACGCCTGAGAGAACATTGTATCATATCCCCTCATTCCTATTAGAAATGAAGGCGCCCCGGGTTTGGCCGCTGCGGCATAACTGCCGCAATCATGGTACAATAAACCCATGGATCATGATAGCGGCGTTGCCGCAAAACGCAAGACAGATAAAGGAAGGTTATATGAAATCTGCTTTTCACACGTTAGGATGCAAAGTCAATCAGTATGAGACCGAGGCCATGAAGGAACAATTCATAGCCGCAGGCTTTGAAATAGTGGATGAAGATGATTTTGCAGACGTCTATGTAATAAATACCTGTACCGTCACAAATATTGCCGACAGAAAGTCCCGGCAATATATAAGGCGAATGAAAAAGAAAAACCCGGACTCAGTCATAGCAGTCACGGGATGTTACGCACAGATAAAACCGGAAGAACTTTCGTCTCTGCCGGAAGTCGACATAGTGGCGGGGACGGGAGAAAAAAACAATATAATAAAATATGTAAAAGACTTCATGGATGAGAGGAGCCCTCAGATTCATGTCAGAGATTACGACCGGCTGTGTGATTATCAGGACTGCGGAATAATAACCTCCATGGAATCCAGGACGAGAGCATATATAAAGATTCAGGAAGGCTGCGACAGATTCTGCGCTTATTGTCTCATCCCCTTTGCCAGAGGAAAAGTCAGAAGCAGAGACCCGGAAGAGATAGTCAAAGAGGCCCGGACTCTGATAGATAAAGGTTTTAAGGAACTGATCCTCACAGGTATAAATACTGCGCTTTACGGAAGTGAGGATGGCTTTTGCGAGAAGTATCCGGGAGCCTCTTACGGCGGCCTTAGGGGAGTTGAGATCATAATAGCAGCTCTCGACGACCTGCCGGGAGATTTCAGAATCAGACTCAGTTCTCTGGAGCCGGCAGTCATAAATTCCGAATATGTAAAGAAACTGATGAAATACAGACGCCTCTGCCATCATCTTCATCTTTCGGCTCAGAGCGGAAGCGACAGAGTGCTAAAGCTTATGAACCGGCCGTACGGCAGAAAACAATATCTGGATATCATAAAAGTGCTGAGAGAGGCAGATCCTCTTTACGGGGTAAGCACTGATATAATCGTAGGATTTCCATGTGAGACTGAAGAGGACTTGGGGGACAGCATTAAACTCATAAAAGAGGCTGAATTTTGTAAAGTACACCCTTTTCGATATTCCAAAAGAGAGGGGACTGCCGCTGCCCTTATGGATGGGCAGATAGATCACCGTATCAAGAATCTGAGAATGGAGGCGCTAACTTCGGCGGCCGAAAGATATGTGTCTGAGTTTCTTGAAAAGTGTATCGGCGATAGAAGAACAGTACTGTTTGAGGAGAGAGACGGTGATTTGGTGACAGGGTATACGGACAATTACATAAAGGTATATGCTGAAGGAAGCGAAATAAATTGTTTCAAAGAGGTCAGACTTCTTGAAAGATACAGAGACGGAATGAAAGGAGAAATATGATGGCAGATTGTATATTTTGCATGATAGGTAAACGCGAAATACCATCCAACGTGGTATATGAGGACGATAAGCTGATCTGTTTTCACGATCTTGAACCTCAGGCGCCGGTACACGTATTAGTGATTCCCAAAAAACACATCGAGTCGCTGGACGATGTCAAAGATGAGGACCGGGAATTGATGGGACATATAATGGTAACTATCAAAGAGATAGCGGCTCAGCTGGGTCTGGAAAACGGATACAGAGTGGTCAGCAACAACGGTGAGGACGCCTTCCAGACAGTGAAGCATCTTCATTTTCACATATTGGGAAAGAGAAAGCTGACCTGGCCGCCAGGCTGACAGAAGCGAAACAGGGCGAGGGATTTCCTCTCTGCTTGACAATAGAATAGTCAATACGATGCAAAGAGTGGCAGCAGGCTTATGCCTTCTGCCACTCTTTACGACTAAGGACAAAAGACCGGGCCGGAGGCCCGGTCTTTTGTCTCTTAGGCTGCCGACAGATAACAAGTCCCAGCCTTTGGATATTTATGCCAAAGAATAGATACTTATCTATCGTATATATTGAACTTTTTGTGTTGTGGATTAACACAAAATTTCTCGGCTGATAGTTGGTGATTTGTCATGACGGCAGCAATTAATTGCATAAAAATGAAAATTTATGAATTTTTATCAAAAATATATTGAAAATGTGAAGATGCCTTGGTATAATCATGAATATAGATTTTGTGGGCCTATAACAAAATTATTAGTGATTATTAAGGAGGAACGATAAATGAGTCAGTACAGCAAAAAAGTGTTCAGCAAATTGGCTGTAATACTTTTAATAATTTCAATGCTCATTCCGCAGGCTGGTTACGCTTTGGCCGACCAAAGCGGAATGATGATAGAGGACTTGGCCTCGGCGTATGAGGTAGATATGCAGATACCTCTGGCAGCCGACAGCCATGACGTTGAAATTTCTATACCTGTAACGGGGAAAACCCAAGATGAGCTTACTCAGCTTATAGATGAGGGCAGTATTTCTCTGTCGCTGACGAGAAATGAACAGCGGCCTTATGTGGATAAGGAACTTTATCCGAATCAGAGCCAGGGAGGACCTTTAGACCAGTGGCAGACTCAAAACAAGAGCGGCGACAACAGTATGTTTACAGATATCCGATATGAGGCGGGGACTCATGAAGGTCAGGTATGTCTGAACATTACGTTTGATGTAAACTGCTATTTTTATGACAGAAGCGGATCAGCCGATTACAGCGCGCCACATTCAAACGGGGGAGCATATCTGGACCTATGCGGATATTTCGATCTCAATGCTGTATCAGGTGATGAGGTTTTAGGAAAAGCGGATATAAAAGTGGTGCCTTATGAAGGTTTCCATACTATGGAGGAGATATATGCCGAAATTAAAGAAATCGTCAGCACCGGAAAAGCTAACGGCCTCTATGCTGAAGAATTTTCTATGGGAACATCCAGCGGCGGAAGAAATATGCCATATATTATAGTAGCCCAAGACAAGAGCGCCGTAACAGACTGGCTTGATTTTACAGAGATGGCCGAGACCGATCCGGACAAAGCGCTCAAGATGATAGACAGCGGCCAGGCCGAAGATATAAAAGTACCTGTGATGTACTCCAATATACATTCCAACGAAGTCGCAGCCTCCGACGGAATCATGGACTTTGCTAAGAAACTGGTCAAAGAAGAGAGCATCTCATACGATCTCTTGACAGGATTTACGGCAGAGGGAGAGGCGCAGCTCAAAGCAGAGATGGGCCAGGCAGGCCAGGCGGGAAGCGTGGCCGTTCCGGAACTGGTAGCAGACGATTCTACCTATCTGGGCTATATACAGGCAGGGAACGGACAGTCGGGTAAAGTAGACTTGGAAAAATACTATACCATAGATACGGAAGAGGTGGAGATTTCCAAACTCTTGGAGGATGTATTTTTCATACTGGTACCTGAAGAAAACGTAGACGGACGTACATATATTACACGCGCGGCAGATAACGGATACGATCTCAACAGGGACAATTCTTTCCAGACCACTGCCGAAACGGCTAACATGCAGAAGCTGATAGGAACTTTTAACCCCGTGTCTTTGACAGAATTCCACGGCAGAATAGAAGATTTTCAGTGTGAACCTTGCAGTCCTCCGCACGAACCTAACTTTGAATATGATCTTCTTTCGCAGCATCTGATGAAAGGAGGAGAGGCCTTAGGCATCGCAGCGGTGACTAACAATGACGGATATAACAGCTATGTGATACCGCAGAGGGATTATCTCACTTATACGGGGACTGCTGACGGCAACGGAGAAGCTCAGACTAAATGGGAAAGCCCATGGGACGATATGTCTACCAGCTACACTCCTCAATTCGCCATGCTTCACGGTACTGTAGCTTATACGGTGGAACTGCCTGCATACAATACCCAGACGTCTTTGGCTGTCAGTTACGGTATATTGGGCCAAGCTGATTATATAGCCGGCGAAAAAGAGGGGTATCTGGAGTCTCAGGTAAAGATCTTCCAGCGTGGAGTCACAAATTATAATTCAAATAGTTTTGATGAAGTGGGGCAGTGGTTCTGTGATCAGAACGACGTAGAGGGAGCCGAGGCAGACTTGTTCCGTCCCGAGTATGATGAGGAAGGACAGAACGGAAACTTCTATCCCGAATGTTATGTGATTCCTATGGACGCTGACAATCAGAAGAACGTCGCCGCCGCCGCAGAAATGATACAGATGCTGGCCAGAAACGACGTAAAGATAAACATAACTCAGAAGGAATTTACTTATGATGGAGTCACCTACCCGGAGGGAACGGCCGTAGTTTCCATGTATCAGGCTAAGAGGTCTGTAGCCAACGGACTGCTTTACGACGGAACTCTGATACAGGGATGGTCAGATCTTTATTCTGAGGGTATAACTTCCTTTAATGAAACACGGGGCTTCGATATGATCACCGTAGCGGAAACCGCCGCCTATGATGACATTGAGAAAGCTGAAGGAAAAGACAAGGATTACGAAGCCGTAACCGAATATGCAAAGAGTCTTGGAACATCATTTACGGGAGTTGAGAACGCGGACGTCATCATTAAAAATGTTTCCGAGGATTCAACTTCGGCGGTAAACGCCCTGCTTAAAAACGGAGCTCAGGTCGCTATGATAACTGAAGGAGACGAGAAAGGTAACTTCATATTGTCTTATCAGGATTATTTGACCGTGAAGGGTGAATATCTCCTGAAAGCGGAAGGTGTGTACGGAGAACAGTTTAAGGCCAATATAATAGCCAAGGCGCCGTCGATATATATAACCGGCGTACCGGGAATCAGCGGATCAGGTTATGTTCAAACGCCAAGGATCACAGCCAGCTCGTATAATTACGACAGGGTGGCTATGGAATTGATGAACTTTGCGACTACTTCTGATATAAGTCAGGCTGATGTGGTGATCGGAGCCAGCGCCCTCAGCGGCGAGGCCCTTGCCGCCGTTCAGAGCGGTGTTCCATACATAGGTTACGGAAGCGGTACGTCGAAATTGACGTCTCTGTTTGGAGAAAGCTTCGGCCGCATATCTCTCAAGGGAGCGATGGATTGTCTGGGATATGTGATTTATCCAAATACGACTCTTGTCAACGCTAACTATGTAGCTGAAGACGATAATGTGATGTACGGATACGGCGCAGGGTATTTTTCCAAAATCCCTGAAGGAGCGACAGTTCTGGTACAGATGGACAAGGAAACTTCTCCTACGGAAGGATTCATTCCTGCTTACAGCGATGAAATGGCACAGGGTTATCAGCAGTTCATAGACGGCTCGATACAGGGCTTTGAATATCAAGGACCGGACGCAGCGGGAAATGATATAGACGTGGCTGTCTTTGCCAACACGCTGACTAATAAAGCTCATCAGAGAGATGAATACAGCTTTATAAGTAACTTTATATTTTCAAAACTTTTGGGAGACGAATATAAGGGAGTAAAGGCTCCTGACCAGGACAAGGGAGAGGATCCTCAAGAGCAGCAGGGCAGCCAGAACACTGCGGGGGCAGAGACATCGGGCGCCCAGACTCCTAAGACGGGCGACGATAGCTATCTGCTGCCTCTGATAGCTCTTATGCTCGTAAGCGGCGGCCTACTTGTAGCAATAAAGATCAAAATGAGAAAGGAAAAGATCAGATAAATCATAGGTCAGCGGAAATACTGCCGCTGTTATAATTCAGTTCAAATGATGGGACGCCCGAAAGGGAAGAGACCGCAGAAATTTTGCGGCTTCATGTCCTTGCTTAGAAAGACGATATTAAAAGTATTGACAAATCCCCCGCATAAAATATATAATGAAAAAGTCAGAAGACATTCTTGACTTTTAAATCAATAAAACGAATCTCAAGTGTTTTACACTTAATAGAGGAAATCGGTCAAAGTCCGATACGGTACCGCCACTGTAGGCGCGGAGCTGACTTCAAAGAGCCACTGGATAGTTTTCCGGGAAGGCAGAAGAAGGCGATGATGCGCGAGTCAGGAGACTTGCTTGAGATTATTCATCATAGAGCGAGTACTCAGGCATGAATATGAAATGAATGTATTTAAAACGGATCATTTTTTAATGATTCGTTTTTTTGTTTTTGTCAATTAAGAGTGCCTCTCCCGGTCATAAAAAACTATCGGGAGGGGGGGTACTTTTCTATATGTATATCAAAACGGAGGAATGCGTCCAATGAATGAAAGAATTGAATCCATAAAAAGAGAAATATGCAAAGTCGTCGTGGGCAAAGATCGGATAGTAGAAAAAGTTATGACGGCTATGATCGCAGGAGGACATATATTGCTGGAGGATATACCGGGCGTGGGAAAGACGACGCTGGCGCTGGCTTTCAGCAGGACTATGGGTCTTGACTTTGGCCGTATACAGTTTACTCCCGACGTAGTTCCCTCCGATATAACAGGGTTTACCATGTATGACAAGAACACCGGAAAATTCGAATATAAAGACGGAGCCGTGATGTGCAATTTTTTCCTAGCCGACGAAATAAACAGGACTTCCAGCAAGACTCAGTCTGCACTGCTGGAGGTGATGCAGGAGGGAAAACTTACCGTGGACGGAGAAATCCACATGATACCTAAGCCGTTTGTCGTGATGGCCACTCAAAATCCTGTCGGAACGGCCGGCACACAGATACTGCCCGAGGCTCAGCTGGACAGATTCATGGTAAAGATGTCCATGGGTTATCCCGATATACGGGCGCAGATAGACATAATGAAGGACAGGGCCGAGACTGACCCTTTGGAAAACGTGAAGCAGGTAGCTTCTAAAGAAGATCTCATAGAGATGCAGAGCCAGGCTAAAAGGGTGTTCGTAGACGATAAGATATACGAATTTGTGGCTTCGCTGGCAGAGGCCACCAGGCATCATCAATATATAAAACTGGGTGTGAGTCCGCGCGGAGCGCTGGCCATGTGTTCCATGGCAAAGGCAGAAGCTTTTGTCAGAGGAAGAGATTATGCAGTGCCTGAGGATATCACGGATAACTTCATATATACCTGCAAGCATCGCATCATACTTCATCAAAGAGCGCAGATGGCAGGCGTCAACGAGGATATGGTACTGACTGAGATTGCAGACCAAAATAAAGCGCCTAAGGTCTGACTGAAAGAGAGAATGAACTTGAGAAAAGAAAAATTGGTTTTTCTGATAACTATAGCGACAGGCATCGCATTATACCTGTTTACGGAATCGGACTATACGGTATTCATCATATTTGCCTGCCTGATATATGGCATATTTGCTTTTATCTGTTCAAGGGTGACGGGAAGAAAACTTGATATTTCTTTAGATATTTCTCACTGCGAGCAGAATCCTGTCATATCTGTGAAGATTAAAAACCGTTCTCTTCTGCCGGTATTGGCAGGAAGGGCGGCGCTATCTGCCGTAAATCTGATGACAGAAGAGGCGGAGGATACCGCAGTCAGTTTTTCGGCAGGCTCTCATAAGACGAAAGAGATTCAAATTCAGCTTACCGAGTTCCGGTGCGGCTGCATCAAGATCAGCGCCGGTGTTGTCACTGTATCAGACCCCTTGGAAATCTTTGAAAAGAACAGAACTTACCGGGCTCAGGCCGAATATTATGCGCTTCCGGCAGTGAACGATCTTGAGATTTCCAAAGAAGAATTGAGCAAATATGATATGGAAAGTTATAAGTATTCTTCGGTGAAAAAGGGAGAGGATCTCAGCGAGACTTTCAGCATAAGAGAGTATGCAGAAGGCGACGGTATAAAAGGGATCCACTGGAAGCTGTCGGGCAAGATGGGCCGTCTGATGATAAGAGTACCGAGTCTTCCTGTCGAGAACAGCCTGATGGTGATATTGGACAAGAGATATGCTACAGAAGAAGACCGAGCGGAAAAAGCGGAAGAGGCGGCAAAGTTGTTTCTGTCCATATCTGATACGCTGAAAAATCAGGGAGTGCGCCACTTTATAGGTTGGTACGACTATATATCATGTGATTTTGTATCCAGAGAGATAGACAATCAGGACAGGCTCAGGGAAGCTTCTCTAAAGTTGATTTCTACACCTTTTAGAGAGGATGAAGTATCGGGGGCAGACAGATTTTTAGAAGCTGACATTGAAAAACAGTACGCCTCTTATATATATGTAACTGACAGTGAGAAGGCGGAGAGAGATATCGAAAGGCTCAGAGAATATGGGGAAGTTAAGATCTATAGACCGAAAAACTTCATATAGAAATACTGTCTGGGCAGAACTGGTATCTGCCTCTGTCATAGCCATCGGATTCATGATGTGCGCCCTGCAGATGTTCGGATTCAGCTACGGGCTTGATAACGCTTTTTCCGGCGGAATAGGCGGAGGAATGATAAACGCCTGGAATACTGCTGCGGATGCTCTTGGGAATCGAGATTACGTCATACTGCCTCGCTTTGAAGGCGCCTCGGACAGCTGCGGATTATTCATAACGCTGTGTCTGATGGCGGCGGCAGCTATAGCCTTTTTTATAGTACGAAGCGGCAGAACCTGGCTTCTTTTGCTCTTCATAATTCCGCCTTCAATCATGAACACCGTATTTGGATTGCCTCTTGGGATATCCTCCTACGCAATGCTCTGCATCGGAATCATCTCAGGCGTATTGATTGTCAGAAAGGGCGCAGAAGGGTTTTTAAAAAACATCTTTTTCGTTGCGGCGGTGATAATCGTTTCCGCAGGAATAATCAGTATTCCGGCCGTATCTAAGATCGCGGCCGGACCGCTGCCTGTAGCCTCGCTGAGGGAGGAAGCGGCGAGTCTTGCAGAGAATATATATTATGGCCAAAACCCTTTAAAATCCGGCGACCTGACTCAGGAGCGGCGAGAGAATGAAGATGAAACGGCCTTGGAGATAACCATGTCGAATCCTCATTCTACTTATCTGAGGGGATTCATCGGAGATACGTACAGAGGAGACAGGTGGGACACTCTGAGTGACAGCGTCTACTATAATCAGAGAAATCTGATGTACTGGCTCGAACAATCAGGATTCAACACCTTTGGACAGACCGGACAGGCAAAAGATCTCACAGATGCAGAGGAAGAAAGCGCGCAGGCAGGAACGGTGAGTATCAGAACCGTCTCAGCGGATTCTCGGTACGCATATATACCGTATGAGATAGAAGGCGCGGTCGAAAGAACGAGAACGTGGGGCGGCAGCTTTATGACATCGGGAAAATTCGGAAGACTTACAGAGTATTCGTATGAAGCCGGGGAGAATTCCGTGAAGGACTGGACCGAGACGGCGGCGAGAATTTTCACACAGGAGAGTTCCGAAAATGAAGAGAATATACAAGCCTATCTGCTATCTGAAAGCTATTACAATCAGTACGTATATCAGAATTACAGATATATTTCTGCCGCCGACAAGAAGCTGATAAGCGATTCTTTCGGAGGATCCGGAGACCAGAGCAAAGGGCATGTGGATTACAAGACTGCCATAGAAAATGTAAAGGCCTATCTTAAAGATAATTACATATATACCGAAGACCTAAAAGAAGACGGCGATGAAGCCGGATCTATGCTTGAGACCTTTTTCAGCTCGAAGAAGGGATATGACGTACACTTTGCAACTGCGGCGGTACTGATGTTCAGATACTATGGTATTCCGGCCAGATATGCAGAAGGGTATCTGGTGACTCCGAAAGATGCCAAAGACATGGAAGAGGGACAGCCTTATGAACTGTCTATGGAGAGGGCACATGCGTGGCCTGAAATATACGTTGACGGAGTAGGATTTGTGCCTGTAGAAGTCTCTCCGGCTTATGAGGGGACCATGGAAGAGGCAGATATGAGTATAGGCATTTCAAACAGCAGCCTTGTGAGAGAATTTGATGAAGAGATAAATGACGACACGCAAGGCAGTTATGAGATAGGAGGCGATGATCTGACTCCGGATGCAGATATAGCTTTCATCGTTTTATGTATATTGGCCGCCGTGATTTTAGGAGGGCTGCTGACGGTTATATCAAAAAAAACCTGCCGAGAGATAAAGACATATCTCAAGAGGCGAAAGGACTTTCTCAAGTCGCCTCCCAAGGCGGCAGTCAGCGCAATATACGGTTTTATGGAAAGCAGGGATTACCCGCTTAAAGATGAGACAGTACAGCTTGGAAACAAGGCGGCATACAGCAGATATCCGATGGAGGAAGAAGACAGAAAAGTCATGATGAAATATCTGAAAGACGCCGAAAAAGAGAAAAAGAAGAATAAAAAGGGAAGATCATATTGACCATGAGAATAAAAAAAGCGTTAAACCAACATAAAATATTGATTGCAGTCTTCATCGCAGTAATAGCGGTGACAGCGCTGTCAGCCTTATACGTGACGTCTCATGGATATGCGCAAGGTGAAAACCCCATATCCGGAATAAATGAGAGCCGCTCTCAGATATTGGTGACAGGTCAGAACTATTCTCTCAATCATGAACAGGAGCAGCAGTATCTTGAAGAAGAACAAAAACGTGAAGAACTGAGAAATCAGGAACTGGCTGGTCAGCAGACAGGAGATCTGGGACAGGACTCTTCTCAGTGGGGAATAGATGATACAGGCGAGGGCAGCGGCAGCTTGGGAAGCTCCGGCGGCGACAGCCCTGCTCCGGGTAAAGGCGACGGCGATAAGGGAGATGAAGGCAGCGGCGAAAATACAGGAGGAGACGAAGAGGAATCTAAACTTCCCGTGATAAAGTCAAGTCTTTCGGAAGTCAGCAGAGTAGACGGCAATTATCTTACATTTACTGTAGAGGCCACCAGTTACAAAAAAGTCAAGCTCAGTTCTTTCAACATAAATGTGCTTGTGAACGGCAGCAGAATAAGCAGCTCGGGAACCAGCAACAAAGGGGTAGTAACATACAGGGCTGACGGCGCTTTGAGAGACGGCGCCAATGAGGTATCGATAACCGCCACAGATGAGGAGGGCTATACAGCCACAAAGGTATATAACTTCGATGTGGATATAAACGGAGAAAGACCTGAAGGGGGCAAAGTAAGTTTTGTGGTGGACGCTCCGTCTATAGGGCTTGGGACGATATATAGAACTACGGCCACGTTTTATGAAGGAGAAAATGCGGCGGGGTTCATAGACAGAACTTTGAAATCCGCAGGGTTTTCTTTGAAGACGACCGGTTCGGTGGCCATGGGGTATTATGTGGCCAGACTCAATAAACCGGGAATATCAGGAGGCTGGCAGATAAATGAAGCAGTCAAGAAGAGACTGGACGATATGAATGCAGATGAAAACGGCCCTCCGGAAAGCGAGGACACTCTGGGAGAACAGGATTTCTATAAATATTCCGGCTGGGTATATGCTGTCAACGGCGAATATCCGGACGGAATGGCGACCTTCAATCTGCAGGACGGCGATGAGATAAGGCTATCCTTCACTTTGTGGATGGGATATGAATATGACGGGACATGGCCCGAGTGCCGTTTATAGGCGCAAGGGATGTTCATAGATAAAGTATTATCAGTAAAAAAGGAGGACAAAATGCAAAAATTTAAAAATGCTAAGAAGAGATCACTATCTCTGATGATCATTCTTGCTATGTTGCTGACGATGATACCGGCGCAGGCCTTTGCCTGGGGAACACAGCCGGATGATTCTCACGGCGTAGATATGGAATGGTATAATCTGAGAAACAATCAGGAGAATAACGGGGTGACGGAAAGCCCTACTCCTATCGACGATCAGACAGCTTCACTGAAATGGGGAGTAAAGTATGGCACGGGATGGGGAGCCGCTCCTACGCCGCCGCTGATCTTAGACAGCAAGATATACATCGCTCAGGGAAATAAAATCCACGAGTTAAATAAAGAAACCGGCGAATGGATACGTTCCAGCGACGAGATGATAGGGAATGTGGGATATGCGATGAACCCTATAATATATGCGGACGGGATGTTATACGTACAGATGTCCAACGGCATTATACAGGCGGTGGACTTCGAGACTCTTAAATGCGCCTGGCATTCCGAAAAATTGGGAGGTCAGACAGTATCGCCTATAAGCTATACGACCGTCAACGGCAAGGGATATGTATATACAGGCACCTGGTCGGGAGAGAATAGAGACGGAGTCTTCTTCGCCGTGTCTACTGATATAGACGAGGGTAAAATATCGGACGGAGACGGTAAAGGAGGTTTTGAAAAAGCTGTAACATGGCAGTTCCAGCCTTCCGGATCATCGGCAGAAGAAAACCCGGAAATAAAATATGACCCGGATCTCAACGCGACTTTGGATCAGGATGGAAATGTTGCTAAAAGAGGATTCTACTGGGCAGGAGCCTACGCCTGCGAGAACTATATCGCAGTAGGTAGCGACGACGGCACCAGAGAAGGAGACTATACTGCCAACGGTGTGTTCTATACGCTGGATCCTGAGACGGGAGATATAATAGATAAGTATTCAGGCATAAAAGGCGATATAAGAACTTCTGTGACATACGATAACGGCCGTCTGTACTTCTGTACTAAGGGCGGAAAAGTATGCAGGATAGACGTAGACGAAGAGGGATATCTGTCTAACTATACTGAACTGCAGCTTGAAGACAACGTCAATGGAGGCAACAGAATGATAACGTCTACGCCTCTGGTATATGGAGGAAAGATATATATCGGAGCCAGCGGAACAGGCGGACAGTTTGACCCGGACGGCGGCCATGTATTCGCAGTCATAGACGATACCAGCGAAGAATTGGAATTGATGTACGATATACCGATCGCAGGATATCCGCAGGCTGCCGCGCTTTTATCCACAGCTTATGAGGATGTGGATTATGACGGCAAAGACGGAGCAGACGGAAGAGTGTACATATATTTCACTTACAACTCTAACCCGGGCGGCATATATTATATCTATGATACGCCGGACGCAACATCTCCTCTTACAAGCGGAAAAGAACTGTTTGTACCTGAAAGCAGCATGAGACAATACTGTATCAGCACCATATGCGCCGACAGAGACGGAACTCTGTATTATAAGAACGACAGCTGTTACGTCATGGCAGTGGAGACAAACAACGCATATGCAGAGGATATAGAGATAACGGCCGACGATGGAACTGAGGCAACTTGGAATACCGCCTTCGATCAGAAGAATACGGAGTACGAAGTGAAAGTGCCGGCTGCTGCTTCATCTATAACGTTAAATCTCACTCTTCCTGACGATGCTACTGCGGAAGTTAACGGAACAGCTTATACCGACGGCATGAGAGTAGAACTGACGGGAGAAAGCACATCGCTGGAAGTAGCCGTCAAAGTTGGCGAACAGACTAAGACGTATACTATAGAGGTTAAGAAGATAAGTATTGATTCAACACTTAATTCTCTTAAAGTCAGCACGAGCAATACTCCGGGAAGCAACGAATTAGAAATATCACCGGAATTTAATTCTGATGTTACGAATTATACGGCAGAAGCTACGGATGTCTCCTATAGCTTGTTCTGGCGAGTATGGGTAGATGCTACAGTGGAAGATTCGACCATAGAGGTTATTCCTGTAGAAAATGTAGAAAAAGTGAACGACAGCACTATTTCTTCGAGAGGGTACGTGGGAGTATATGCTGAAGACGGCAATAAAACATGCAAAGTACAGATAAAGGTTACTTCAGAGGACGGATCTTCCAGTACCACATATGATCTTACAATCCTCAAGAAAGTTAAGGCTACCGGAATAACCATAGACCAGAAGGATTTCACCATGGACGTCACAGATGATCCGGTGGTTCTGAGCGCTACGGTGACTCCTGAAGACGCTACGGATAAGACTGTCAAATGGTATTCTCTCAACGCTGAGGAGTCTCAGGAAGAATCTCCTGTAACTATCGAGGAAGACGGCGACGGCATGTTGACTCCCGTAAGTTCAGGGAAGGCGACTATTACCGCCATATCTAACAGCGCGACATCGCTGAGCGCCAAGATAACCGTGACTGTGACCGATAAGGCTAAAGACGTCAAGGATAAAGTAGATGCTCTCGGAGAGATCACTCTCGACAGCAAAGCAGATATAGACGCAGCAAAAGCTGCTTATGACGCTCTCAGCGATAAGCAGAAGGTGAGAGCTGATAATATGGGCGTGAAGACGTCTCTGGATGCAGCTCAGGATAAGTACGACGAACTTAAAGAGCAGGCTGACAAGGATGCTGCAGACTTGGCCGCCGCAGACGCTGTATCAGCAAAGATAGACGCTATCGGAGCTGTTGAGGACATAACTCTCGGCAGTAAAACTGCCATAGATGACGCCAGAGCCGCTTACGAAGGGCTCACCGAAGAACAGAAGACTCTGGTAGATAAAGATAAGCTAAAAGCGCTGGAAAATGCTGAAAAGAAGCTAACTGAATTAGAGCTGACGAAAGCAAAAGAGGACGCTAAGGCAGACATATCATCATACAAGAATATGGATGATTACAGAGATCAGCAGAAACAGGAGCTGGCCGATATCATAGCAGACGCCGGTGAGGCTATAGATAAGGCAGATGACAAAGAAGCTATAGAAGAGATTATAACTTCGGCCAAAGACGAGATGGATAAAGTAAAGACAGATGATCAGCTGACTGAAGAAGAGGAACAGGCGGCTAAGGCTGAAGCAGATAAGAAAGCAGCTGAAGAAGTGGACGCACTGATCGACGCTGTCGGATCTTTAGACGACATCACTCTCGACAGCATAGAGGCGATAAACAAGGCAACAGACGCGTACAATAAGCTGACTGACGATCAGAAGAGGCTGGTACAAGGTCTGGACAAACTGAATGCCGTCGTGGATAAATATGAGAGTCTCAAGGCAGATTCCGACAAGAACGGCGATAACACTGACAATACAGCTAAGGGAGAAGACGCTTCCCAAGGCGCAGTTAAGACGGCAGACGAAAGCGGTATATTATCATGGGTGATCCTTTTGGGAGCAGCAGTACTTGGCTTCTTTGGATTCCGGAGAAAATATAACGCCGGTAAATAATGATATTTGTTGCGGGGCTTTATAATCAAGCCCCGCAGCATCTTGCATTGCAGAACGGTACGTCAAATCAAAACCGGGGTGAGATTTATGACCATGAAGGCAAACGTAGGCTTTTCAGATAAAGAAATAATGAAAGCTCAGAGAAAGTACGCAAAGATGAGCGACGAAGAACTGTGTGAAATGATTAGAAAGAAGACGCAGGAACTGGGAAGAACGCCGAGGGTAGGCGAGATACCGGCCGCAAGAGACATAAAGAGACGCTTGGGCGCATGGCCCAGAGTACTGGAAAAGGCAGGGGTAAAAGAACCGTCGGAAATATATCTGAGAAGGGTAGAAGCCCGTAAAGTAAAAAAATTGAAGAGGAAAGAAGCCTATCAAAAAGAGTAAAAAATTGCGACAGAATAATAGGGAATATATAATCAGGTTGGCGAGAGAGTGCTAATCTGATTTTTTTATTTTTTGTCAACAGAACAAGCCCGTTATCTAAATTGCAGAAATGGTTATCTATTATGAAACAAAATTGAGGATCCCGTGAGAGCCTCACTCCGGACAGGTTGTGAGTGTGAAAATTTACACATGCTGTATTTTACCAAAAAAAATGAAATTTCTACAACCGTTTTTGCAAAAGTGGTTGTAGAATCTGCAAAATAAAGCAAATTTTACAGCATGAGAAGATTATGAGCCTTACTTTTAGTTGTTTTTACAACATGATGTTGTAGAATCAACAAGAACGGCGAAAAAACACAACATGCCGCTTAGGTCTGCCACCGCCGCCACCTCTCCTCCCCCCCCTCCCCCCCGAGTTTTAACAAAAAACCGCTTGCGCGCCGCACTTAAAAATAGTATAATATATCCGTTATCGGCTTGATAACTGTTCACAAGGCTCATAGATTTCATGTTAGTCAGGAGGTGAATCAGGATATGGCACAAGTAATCGTAAGAGAAAACGAAAGTTTAGAGAGCGCTCTTAAGAGATTTAAGAGATCGTGCGCAAGGGACGGCGTTATGTCAGAGCTCAGAAAAAGAGAGCATTACGAAAAACCAAGCGTAAAGAAAAAGAAAAAATCTGAAGCTGCAAGAAAAAAGGCTAAGAAATACTAAACATATAGAGTCATTCTTAACCGGCAGACGTGTAGAAAGTCCGCAGCTTTCTAAAAATTCGAAAGACAGACTTTCCGAAAAGAGGTGAGAGAAATGACGATCAAAGACAGGCTGATGGCTGATTTTAAAGAAGCCATGAAGACAAAAGACGAAATAGCTAAGAACACTATCAGTTTCGCCAGGGCTGCCATCAAGCAGTATGAGGTGGACAACAGAGAAGAACTTAGCGACGAGGGCATCATGGCCGTTTTATCTAAACAGGTTAAAATGAGAAAAGATGCACTTGCTGATTTTGAAAAAGCCGGAAGAACAGATTTAGCAGATTCGTATAAAGCCGAAATAGAAATCTTGAACAGATATTTGCCTGAGCAGCTTTCGGAGGAAGAGATCCTAAAGACGGTCAAAGAGACTGCGGCGGAACTCGGGATAGAAGGCGGCAAACAGAATATGGGCAAGCTTATGGGTCCTGTCATGGCTAAACTTAAAGGCCGTGCGGACGGCAACTCGGTTAAAAAGGTTGTCACGTTGGGATAGATGAGATCAAGAGGCTCTTCGCTTATGGCGGAGAGCCTTATTTAAATCGGAGAGGATTTCCCGGCAGTCGTCTGCCGTAAAAACGGACGACTGCGCTCCCTCCGCCCCTACAGAGGCGGAGGGAGGCGGGACACTATATTATTAGATGATTGGAGAAAACCGTATGGGACTGAATCATTTTGATGAAGATGGAAAAGCCGTCATGGTAGATGTGACTGAAAAATCGGACACTCTTCGCATAGCTCAGGCAAAAGGCATTATCAGAGTGAATTGTGACGTATATGAGGCTATAAAGAGGGGGACATCGGCTAAAGGCGATGTTTTAGCCGTTGCGGCTACGGCAGGCATAATGGCGGCTAAGAAGACCTGGGAGCTGATACCCATGTGCCACCAGATACCTATAGGCAGCTGCAAAGTGGATTTTGAAAAAAATGATGAAAGAAGAGAAGTGACCTGCACATGTGTCGTCAGAACCGCAGGGAAGACGGGCGCGGAGATGGAAGCGCTGACAGGAGTTACAGTCGCGCTTCTTACTATATATGATATGTGCAAGTCCATGGACAAGTTCATGGAAATAACAGGCGTCGAGTTGATTAAAAAGACAGGCGGCAAAAGCGGCGACGTTATAAATGAGAGGTGCATCAATGTATAAGACGGCGATTATAACCATGAGCGACAAAGGGGCGGCAGGACAGAGGAAAGACGAAAGCGGACCGCTTATCCGGCTGATAATCGAAGAGCAAGGAGAATTTGAAGTGACCGAAATGGTGATTCTTCCCGACGAGCCGGAAATTCTCAAAAGAGAGCTTATCAGGCTTAGCGACCGGGAGGGGTATGCTCTGATACTGACCACAGGCGGAACGGGACTCTCATCGAGAGATTTTACGCCTGAGGCAACCATTGCCGTAGCAGACCGCCGCGTTCCCGGCATAGCCGAATACATGCGAGCCAAGTCCATGGAAATCACGCCTAAGGCTATGCTTTCCAGGGGAGAGGCCGTAATAAGAAAGCGCACCCTTATAATAAACCTTCCCGGTAGTCCTAAGGCAGTGCGAGAGAACCTCGAAGCCATATTGCCGGCGCTTCCTCATGCAATGGGAATATTGACAGGGGAAGAGGGAGAGTGCGGCAGCTTGCTCTGATCATTAAAAACTGTTAAGACGTCATATGCACGAAAAAAATTTTTTTCAAAAACCCTGTAACGAAATGCCAAAAGGTCAGTATAAGTATATGAAAGTAATAAGGCCGAAAAACATCGGCAGGTTTATGAGAGAACCGCAAGACAGGGATATATATGTCCTTTGCGGTCCGCAGCAAGGGGGAGAAAAAATGGATAAGAACAGGATCAAAGGTCTAAAGAGAAGCTTAAGTGTTCTGGCGCTGTGCCTGCTGGTGCTGACCGTCTTTTCGGCAGGAAGTTATATCTTCTGAGCAGTATAAAACTTGAAAAATAAACATGGTAAGCTGTAAAAACGCACTCTGCAGTGGGCAAATGGTAAAGGCTCAGGAGCAGGTGCGTTTTTACTTTAATAGGTAGATTAAATTATCGTGTGAGAGAAAATGGACTCTTACTTATCGTGGGTGTAGTGGAGCTGTAGTGATAAACTAAAGCCGGATGCGAAAATGATAGGAGTTTTGTGTAGACGAATGGATGTGTTTAGGAATGAGTGGAAAGGAGGGGGAGGGGCAAGAACCCCCTCGAACGGCTGATTTTGCTGAGAATGAGTGGGCTTTGACCCACTCGAACAGGTGGTTTTATCGAAAACGAGTGGGGGATGGCCCCCTCGAATGAAGGGTTTTTGTGCAAATGAGTGGGTATACTCCCTTTGCAAAAATTACATATAATACAAAATAATGTAAGAAACAGAGAATTCATGTGGCTTTAAAAGAAGAACAGCCCCCTCGATCGGTTGATTTTGCTGAAAACGAGTGGGCTTTGGCCCCCTCGAACAAGTGATTTTTATCAAAACGAGTGGGGGACAGCCCACTCAAAGCAACGAATTTTCCACAAACGAGTGGGCTTCGACCACTCAAACCCACGATTTTTCCACAAATGAGTGGGAACTAACCCACTCGACCAGACAGTTTTGTATAAAACGAGTGGGTCAAATCAAGCTCAGTAAGCCAGCCTAAGTCTAACGAGCCAGCCTAAGTCCAGTGGGATAGCCCAGAATCAGGAGCAGTAGCCCAAGCCCAGGAGCCCAAGACCAAGAGCAGCATCCCAAGCCCAAACTCAGCAGCCCAAGCCCAAGACCGGTGAAGCGCTGCTCGCTCCGGCAATTTAACATACAATCAAAAAAACAGCTGGGGAGAGCTGCTTTTTTGTGATTATGTTGATAGTTTGGAGGCCACTCAGCTCTACTATTTCTGCTCAGCCCCACCACTTCCGCTCACGATAGTTCGGGGCGTAGTTTAATTCATCGCAGAGGATAAGACAGAGTTTCAAAGCCGCATATCTCTGCCAGCCTGAGAGCGTCATCGAAAGCAAAATCGACGGTATCTGCAGAGTGAGTATCAGATGAGATTATCACCCTGCCGCCTCCTGCCCTGATCTTTTTCAGTATGGACTCAGATGGATACGGGGTGGTTCTGTACCCTTTTGACATGGCTCCAGTATTGATCTCGAAGACTGCTCCCGAGGATATAAGCCTTTTCAGAGCCTTGTCAACCGCAGCTGTATATCTTGGGTGACTTTCGTCAAACATCGGAGATTGCTCGTTGAATTTAGTGATGAGATCGAAATGACCTATTATATTGCAGCCGGTTTTTTGAACGACCAGAGATTCTTCTTCAAAATAGTCTTCAGCTAAGGCCAGAAAATCTCCGCCGTAATATAACCGGCACGCATCTTCCAATATCTTCGGATCGTAGTCGGCATATATATATTTATCGTATTTCTTGTTATAGAAAGCATGTACAGATCCGATGACATAATCATAAGGCCGTACGGATTGATCGGAAAAGAAGTCCTGTTCTACTCCGCAGAGAATTTTTATGCGGCGTTCGTATTTTTTTGCAAGCCTTTCGACTTCCTTTCTGTATTCAACGGTTCCGGCAAGGCTCATGCAATAACTTTCATCAAAAGGAGTATAGCTGTGTCCCGAAAAGCCGAACACATCAAATCCATGATCTATGGCCGAGACGACCATTTCTTCGGCAGAGTTTTTTCCGTCGCAGAAAGTAGTATGAGAGTGAAGATTGATTTTCATAAAGATGCCTCCTACGTGCTTAAATTTTACTTTTACAGAAGAAAAATGTCAATAACTGTGATACAATTACAAGATAGACACTGACTTTAGATGGAGAAAAAGATCATGGGAATCATCAGAACCATATGTATAAGCAAAAAAAAGGGAACTGCTAAGACGCCTGCCAAAGGAAGCGTCCGTCTCATAGAAGGCTTCGGGATTGAAGGCGACGCCCACGCCGGCAGATGGCACAGGCAGATAAGCCTTCTTTCTTATGAAAGTATACAGGATTTTAAAGCTCGTGGAGCCCAGGTCAGAGACGGAAGCTTCGGGGAAAATCTCATAACGGAAGGGATAGATCTGTCAAAGCTTTCCGTAGGAACTTTGCTCAGAGCCGGAGAAGCACTGCTGCGAGTGACGCAGATAGGTAAGGAATGTCACAGCCTCTGCGCTATAGGCCGCGCTATGGGAAGCTGCATAATGCCATCAGAAGGCATCTTTGCCGAAGTGCTCGAAGGAGGCTTCATAAAAGCCGGGGATGTTCTTGCAGCTGATGTCATAGATGGAGAAAGCACGCCGGGCAAGATAGAAACAGGACTCTCAGATACCCATATTTAGTAATGAACTATGACCCCCTTTCATAGAATTAAGAAGAAGGGGGTTTTTGATTTGAAGCTAAGAGAAGAGATGAGCCATGACCTGAATTTTCGTCAGCCCAGGGTAATCGCCGATGATAAATTAACGATAATAGAAAATGTGACGGCAATAGTGATGATCAGTGAAACCTCCCTCACCGTATCTGCCGGTAAAAAGTTTGTCACTGTCAGAGGCAGTGGCTTTGTCATAAAAGAAATTTTTGAGGGGAGGCTTCTGATTGAAGGAACCATACAGGGAATTGAATTTTTCCGTACATCGGGTAAAGATAAAGATTGAAGGATTCAGAATAGATAAACTTTTTAATAAAGCTCTCGAAAAAGGGCTGGATCTGAGGAATATCAGGGTCATTTCAGAGATGGAAGCCGAATGTTGGCTTACCGCCTATGATCTTGAGATATTGAGAAAGCAGGCGAAGGCTCTGTATAGGATTACAGTCATGTCGGAGAAGGGAGCATATTATCGTCTCGGCAGACTGAAAAGGACTCCCATGAAAATTGCCTGCGCCGTTTTGATATTGCTGCTGGTGATAAGCCAGTCTTTTTTTGTTAAGACTATAGTTGTGGACGGATATAAGGGCATACCGGAGACAGAGCTGCTTAATTGCCTGGCAGAGGCGGGAATAGAAGAAGGATCGTATATCCCGGGGATAGACTGGAGCCGAGCTGAAGACCTGATATATGACGCTTTTCCTCAGGTAACATGGGTGCAGCTTGTATACGACGGAAGAAAGGTCTTTCTTAACATCTCCGAAGGCAAAATCAACACTGAAGACGAAGAGATGTCTTTAGTCAAATCGAAAGAAGGCATGGAGGAACGCGAATATTACTGCAATATAGTCGCAGATACTTCCGGTTACATAGAGTCCATCGGTTCCTACAGGGGTCTGGCGCTGGTAGAAGAGGGAGATTATGTGGAAAAAGGACAGGTGCTTATTTCAGGATGCGTTCCTATAGAGGCTACAGTTTTTAAAGAAGACTGGCCGAAACAGTATTTTGTCAGAGCTCAGGGCGAGATAACCATGACGGTTCCTTACAGACTGACTTTTAATCAGGAGCGATATATATCAGGAGGAGAAAAGGATCGTGATGAGAATATAGTGTCCAATAAGACAGAAAAGAGTGAGAAACAGATCAGAGATAAGGTCAATCAGCAGATAAGACAGTGGGCTAAAGAAAATTTGCCTGAAAACTCTCAAATTCTAAAGAAAGATTTGAAATTTTCCTATAAAGAAAATATAATAGAAGTAGGCGTAACTCTCGAAGTTCGCCGTCAAATCGGAGAAGAACAGGAGATTCTAATTGGACAGGAAAATTCAGATGCTGCAGGAGATTGACAGAGCGATGCTCTTTGGCAATTTGGATGTTAATCTCGATATAATAAGAGAAGCTACCGGAGTAGATATATTACAAAGAGACGACGGTCTTGTATTCAAAGCAGACGAGAATATGCCTTTGGAGCAACAAAAAGCGTCTTTAGATCTGGCTCAGAGCATAGTGGAAGAATTTATAAATATACTTGAGTCCGGTGAAAGTCTGGGAAGACAAAAAGCGTCATATGTAGCGGGGCTCAAAAAAGAAGGGCTTTCGTACAGAGACAGCAATGTCGCAAAAGATGTGATATGCTTTACCCACAAGGGAAAGCCTCTCAGGCCCAAGACCATAGGGCAGAAGAAATATGTAGAAAGCATAAGAAAAAAAGATATAGTATTCGGCATAGGTCCTGCCGGCACAGGCAAGACTTATATAGCCGTGGCCATGGCAGTCAATGCTTTTAAGAACAAAGAGGTTCAGAAGATCATTCTTGCAAGGCCTGCGGTAGAAGCAGGAGAAAGACTTGGATTTCTTCCGGGAGATCTTCAGGATAAAGTCGACCCGTATCTTAGACCGCTCTATGATGCTTTATACGACGTGCTGGGAAGAGACGCAAGTTTAAGACTGAAGGAGAAAGAGGCCATAGAGGTAGTTCCTCTGGCGTATATGAGAGGCCGCACTTTGGATAACTCTTTCATAATATTGGACGAGGCTCAGAACACCACCAGAGAACAGATGAAGATGTTTCTCACCAGGATGGGTTTTGGGTCTAAAGTGGTGGTTACAGGAGATGTGACTCAGATAGATCTTCCAAGAGGGAAAAAATCAGGCCTTGTGGAAGCGTCCAAAGTCCTGAAAGACGTGGCGGACATAGACTTTTGCCATCTGAAGGATACCGACGTAGTGAGGCATGAACTGGTGAAAAAGATCATAAACGCTTACGACAGATATTACAAGAAATATCCGGAGGACGATGATGAACATATATCTTGAAGAAGGACAGGCACCGGCAGATGAAATGATGGATAAATTGACTGAGGCGGCATGCTGTGTTCTGGACTCGGAGGGAGTCTGCAAAGACAGGGCGCAGATCAGCCTTACGCTGATTTCGCCGGAAGAGATAAGGAGCCTCAACAGAGATTACCGAGGCGTGGACAACGTGACTGACGTGCTGTCTTTTCCTCAGTTTGAGTCAACAGATGATTTGCCTGAGGCAGGAGAAATCTGCCTGGGAGATGTGGTTATCTGCGAAGATAGAGTGAAGGAACAGGCCGATGAGTATGGCCACTCTTACGAGAGAGAGTTTATATATCTGTTCGTTCACAGCCTGCTTCATCTTTTGGGATACGATCATATGGAAGATGAAGAGAAGGCTGCGATGAGAAATAGAGAAGAGGCAGTAATGAATCAACTGGATTTGAGGAGGTAAGTCATGAAGTACAGAGAACTTTACGAAAAAGCCTGCGATATGCTTCCAAGAGCATATGCGCCGTTTTCAAAATTTAAAGTCGGAGCTGCGCTGCTTTCTAAAAGCGGAGAGGTATTTACGGGTGTAAACGTAGAAAACTCTTCTTTTGGAGCCACTATATGCGCCGAAAGAACAGCCTTTGTGAAAGCTATATCCGAAGGAGAGAGGGAATTCGAGGCCATTGCCGTCGTGTCCAGCGAGGGAGAAGCATGGCCCTGCGGGATATGCAGACAATTTATGAAAGAATTCTGCGATGACGACTTTAAGATAATCACAGGCGACGATGAGGATTCTCTGAGCGTCTATACGATGGATGAAATACTTCCGGAGGGATTCAGACTATGAAGACAGGTTTTATCGGTATAGTAGGTAGACCAAATGTCGGAAAATCGACTCTGATGAACGCTATTCTGAGAGAAAAGGTGGCCATAACGGCAGATAAGCCGCAGACTACGAGAAATACCATAAGAGGTATCTATACCAGAATGCCAGGAGAAGGCGATCAGGGAGCTCAGATGATATTTATAGATACGCCGGGGATACATAAGCCTCACAGCAAGCTGGGCAGCTATATGACGGAATCTGCCGTCAACACCTTTAAAGAAGTAGACGTAATCTTCTTTTTGGTGGACGGCGGCCCCAATAAAGGCCCCGGGGACAAGTATATCATCCAGATGCTGCAGGAAGTCAAGACTCCCAAGATCCTCGTCATAAACAAGATAGACAAGCTGACGCCGGAAGAATTTAAAGAAACGTACGACGCTTATTCACAGATAGGAATCTTCGACGGCATCTACGGAACGTCGGCTTTAGAAAGCAAAAACATAGACGTATTGTGCCGGGCGGCGGAGGATCTGTTGAGCCCAGGACCCATGTACTTCCCTGAGGATATGGTGACCGACCATCCCGAGAGATTTATAGTCAGCGAGATCATAAGAGAGAAAATACTTCACTATCTCAGAGACGAAGTGCCTCACGGAGTGGCTGTCGAGATAGAGAGATTCAAAGAAGAAGAGAGCCTGACCCAAATAGGGGCCGTCATATATTGTGAAAGAAAATCCCACAAGGGCATAATAATAGGTAAAGAAGGAAAAAAACTCAAAGGCATAGGGAAGAGCGCCCGGCTCGAGATCGAAGCTCTCCTGGGCTGCAAAGTCTTTCTTGAACTGTGGGTAAAGGTGAAAGAGAACTGGAGGGATTCGGACCTTGCTCTTTCAAATTTTGGATACAAGGAATGAACATATGATAACAGATACTGAGGGTATCGTACTGAGACAAGTAAAAGCCGCAGGGGGGCGAAGGATGATCTCCCTGTTTTCGAGAAAATTCGGAAAGATAAGCGTAGGTGCCAGCATCAATGAGGGCGGACGCAATAAGACCGCTCTGGCGGCGAGAGCTTTTAGCTATGGCCGCTATGAGCTTTTTAAAAGCAGAGATAATTATAATCTCAACAACGGTCAGGTCATAAAGAGCTATTATGCTATAGGTGAAGATCTGGATAAGTATATGGCAGCCTCTTACGTGCTTGAACTTACAGATAAAATGCTGCCTGAAGAAATGTCGCAGCCCCGCATATTCTCTCTGCTTTTGGAGTTTATGGAAGCCCTTGAGAAGAGAGAAAAAAAGCATAAGACTCTGATTATGGCCTACATTGTAAAGATACTGGACATCCTCGGGATGATGCCTGAACTGAATTCCTGCGCATCCTGCGGATGCGACCCTCACCAGTCCGACGGAGGGCTAATTTGCTTCAGCATAGAAGAAGGAGGAGTAATCTGCCGGGAATGTGCAGATAAGCTTTTGACAGAAGGCAACCGGCCATTGATTTATAAAGCAGATTTTGGTATAATAGAAATATTAAAATATTTTCGGAGGATGCCTATGTCAGCCTTTGAAAAAATAGCTCTTAACGACCAGATGCAGGGAACCCTGCAGGAGATAATGAAAGAATACATATCCTATCATATGGATATAAAAGGATTGAAGAGCGAAAGCTTTTTCTAAATTAAATGACTCTGAGGAGGTATTAAAATGGAAATCACTTTAGAAAAGATCGAACTGGTAAAAGACAGAACAGGCGTATCATATAAAGAAGCCAAGGAAGCTCTGGAAGCTGCGGACGGCAGCGTAGTGGACGCTATAATTGCGATCGAGGAGACGGTGAATATAAAATCGGGAAGCAAGGCAGGAGATTTTGCAGACGAAACCGTTGAAAAAGTAAAGGAGCTGGTGAAGAAGGGCAACGTCACCAAGATCTCCGTAAAAAAAGACGACGAAACAGTGGTCAATATTCCTGTAAACGTGGGTCTCATCGGCACCATCGTGGCTCCTTGGGGAGTACTGGCCGCAGCAGTCGCCGCATTTGGATTCAAGTGCAAGATCGAACTTACCAAAGATGACGGAACAGTGGTGGACGTAAGCAGAAGAGCCGAGAATCTGGCAAACGACGTGAAAGAAAAAGGCAGCGTGGTAGTAGATGAAGTAGTGGCAAAGGGCAGCGCTATCTATGACAACGTCAAAGAAAAGGCTCCCGAGGTAGTCAATGATATTAAGGAAAAGAGCGTAGACGCATATAAGTCGGTAGCAGACAAGGCCACAGATATGTGGAACGGCATAAAAGAAAAGAAAAATGAGGCGGCCGACGCGGCGGAAGAGGCCTTCGACGCAGCAGAAGAAAAGATCCAAGAGATCTTCGAAGAAGAAAAAAAAGAAGAACAAGAAGAATAGAAAAGATAGGTAGGGTTTATCAGACATGAAAAAAGACATAACAATGGAAAAAATCGTGGCCTTAGCCAAGAACAGAGGATTTATATTCCCGGGATCGGAGATCTACGGAGGCCTTGCTAACACGTGGGATTACGGCCCTTTAGGGGTAGAGTTCAAAAACAACGTGAAAAAAGCCTGGTGGAGAAAGTTCGTACAGGAGTCCAAATATAACGTGGGGCTTGACGCGGCCATATTGATGAATCCTAAGACTTGGGTGGCCTCCGGTCATGTAGGAGGATTTTCAGATCCTCTGATAGACTGCAAGGGCTGCAAGGCCAGATTCAGGGCTGATAAGCTGATAGAAGAATATATGCACCAAAACGGTATCGAAGATGTGGTAGTAGATGGCTGGTCTAACGAGAAACTCGAAGAATACATCAGAGAGAACAAGATCGCATGTCCTGAGTGCGGCAAGACTGACTTTACGGGCATACGCCAGTTCAACCTTATGTTCAAGACTTTTCAGGGAGTTACAGAAGACTCGAAGTCTGAGATATACTTGAGACCTGAAACTGCTCAGGGCATCTTCGTCAATTTCAGGAACGTTCAGAGGACTGCAAGAAAAAAAGTTCCTTTCGGAATAGCCCAGATAGGAAAATCTTTCAGAAACGAGATAACTCCCGGAAACTTCACATTCAGAACGAGAGAGTTTGAACAGATGGAGCTGGAATTCTTCTGCAAACCGGGAACAGATCTGAAGTGGTTTGCTTACTGGAAGGAATATTGCGTCAACTTCCTGAAAAATCTCGGTATGGATATGGAAAATATCAGAACAAGAGACCACGAGAAAGAAGAACTTTCACATTACAGCAACGCTACTACGGACATAGAGTATATGTTTCCGTTCGGATGGGGAGAACTGTGGGGTATCGCAGACAGAACCGATTTTGACCTCACTCAGCATATCAATACTTCCAATCAGGATCTCAGCTATGTCGATTCGGAGACGGGAGAAAAGTACGTTCCGTTCGTGATAGAGCCTTCTCTGGGAGCCGACCGTGTCGCTTTGGCATTCCTGATAGACGCATATGACGAGGAAGTGCTGACCGATTCAAACGGCAAGGAAGACGTCAGGACGGTGCTGAAATTCCACCCTGCTCTGGCTCCTTTCAAGGCGGCTGTTCTTCCTCTGGCCAAGAAACTCTCACCTGTGGCAGAACCTATACATGAGGAACTGTCCAAGTATTTCATGACAGATTACGACGCTTCCGGCTCCATAGGAAAGAGATACAGAAGAGAAGATGAAATAGGAACTCCTTTCTGCATCTGCGTGGATTTCGATACTCAGACGGACGGCTGCGTTACTGTCCGCGACAGGGATACTATGGAGCAAGTCAGAATACCTGTAGATCAGGTACGCTCATATATAGAAGAAAGACTGTCATTTTAAGTGACGGAAAGGCCGGCATATGGGAGAATTTCTCTGTTCCTTTAATGAGGGAAGCAAGAAGATGAGGAACCTTCTCGGAGGAAAGGGAGCCAATCTTTCGGAGATGACGGGGATGGGGCTGCCCGTTCCTTTTGGATTTGTGATAACGACCAAAGCATGCGGCAGATTTTTTGCCGGAGGGAGAGCCCTCGACGCACAAATCATAGAAGAGATGAGGACCAAGATACGGGAAGTAGAAGAAGTTACAGGCAAAGAATTCGGCGGCGGGGAAAACCCGCTGCTTGTTTCAGTGCGCATAAGCAACGTGATAAAGATACCTACCATGACCGGTACGGTGTTCAATCTCGGTCTCAACGACAAGACTGTTCAGGGACTGGCGAACTTGAGCGACATGGAATTTGCTCTCGATTGTTACACCAGGTTTCTCAGGACTTACGGCTGGCTGGTGAGGAGGATACCTCAGAGCCATTTCATCGCCGCATATGAAAGTATAAAAAAGAAGGCTTTGGATAAGGACGGTGAGGATTATTCGGAAGAAGCCGTCCTATTTGATACGGCCATGCAGTATAAGTCAATAATAATGAAAAAGACGGGACGTCCCGTCCCGGATGAACCCTTCGATCAGCTCAGGGAGGCAGTGAGCGCCGCCCTGGGACACTGGAATTCTTATGCCACCAGATCCTACAGAGAGCTTCACGAAATACCTGAGAGCGTAGGGACTGCTGTGGTGGTACAGGCTATGGTATTTGGGAACATGGATCAGAATTCATGTACCGGTACTGTCTTTACGAGAGATCCCAATACGGGAGAGAAGATCACCTGCGGAGAATTTTTGATGAAGAGTCAGGGCGGCGATACTTCTTTCAGAGATATAGAAGCTGTGAAGATAGAGAAGATGGAAGATTTCTTCCCTCAGCTTTACAGAAAATTCTTTGATATCGCTCAGCTGCTGGAAAGATATAATGAAAATGTACAGGAGATAGAATTTACTGTAGAGAGCGGCAAACTCTATATGCTTGAGACTAAAGCAGCCAGAAGGACTCCGGCTGCATCGGTGAAGATCGCCGTGGATATGGTAAGCGAAGGCATAGTAGACAGAGAGACTTCGGTAGCCAATATAAGGGCGTCGGATATAAATAAACTGGTGCTTAAACAGTTTAAAGACCAGGATTCCATCGACGTAAAGACTGTCGACAATTTCAACACCATACTCGAATGGGCTGATGAATTCAGGACGGTAGGTGTGAGAGCAAATATAGATACTCCGGAAGACGCCGCCCTGGCTATAAAGCTGGGGGCAGAAGGCGTGGGCCTTTGCCGCAGCGAGCATATGTTTTTCGGAGAGGATAGAATATATGATTTTATAAGAATGATAATAGCTGAGGATGCGGCGGAAAGAAACAGGGCGATAGCTGCCCTGAAGCCTTATCAGAAAGACGATTTTAAGCGTATATTCAGGATAATGGAGGACAGGCCCGTCACCATAAGGCTCTTGGACCCGTCTTTTCACAGATTCTTGCCTCATGCAGAATCAGACATAAGAAATCTCGCAGGGAAGCTGAAAATCTCTGAGAAAAAACTTGGAGCAAAAGTACTTCTGCTGAGAGAAGAAAACCCCGCCATGGGAAAGAGAGGAAGCAGACTGGCAGTGCTTCACCCTGAGATAGTGAGGATGCAGACAGAGGCTGTCATAGAGGCCGCCCTTGAAGTGAGAGGGGAAGTAGACGGGGATCTGAATATATCGATCATGGTGCCGTTTATAAGCTCTGTGAGAGAATTCACCAACGTCAGGGAGACTGTAGAGACGACGGCAATGCAATGTCTGAAGGCGGCAGACGCCAGCCTTGATTTTTCTGTGGGAACCATGATAGAGACCCCCAGAGCAGCTCTGCTGGCAGATATGATAGCCGAGAAGGCAGACTTCTTTTCTTTCGGCACTAACGATCTCACTGAATTAGTATACGGACTGTCTAAGGAAGATACTGAAGATCTGATAGAAGAATATATAAAGAAGGACATATTGGATAAAAATCCATTCTATTCTCTCGACGAGAGAGGTGTGGGAAGGATGATAGAAATGGCCTGCATTTCCGGACGAAAGACCAAGCCTAAGCTGAAGATAGGAATATGCGGGGAACACGGAGGAGACCCGGACACCATAGAATTCTGCGAGTCTATAGGGATAAATTACTTTTCCTGCTCTACGCTGAGGATTCCGGGCGCCAGGCTGGCGGCCGCCCAGGCGGAGATAAATTCGGCAAAGAAAATCGAAAGGGTCAGGTAACAGATACATGTTTTCTCTCTGGGGAACGGCTGCAGGCAATATAATGATGACTTTTCTCATATCTATGGTACCCATCATAGAACTGAGAGGGGCTATTCCTCTCGGAGTCATAAACGGTCTCGACGTAGGCACGGCGCTGATAGTCTCCGTGCTGGGAAATCTCGTGCCCGTTCCGTTCATAATAATCTTTATAAGAAAGATCTTCAAATGGATGCAGAGCAAGAGCGAAAGACTGGGTAGATTGGTCAGAAAATTTGAAGAGAAGGCTGATAAGAAAAAAGATCAGGTGGTCAGATATGAGTTCTGGGGATTGATGATACTTGTAGCCGTACCGCTCCCGGGTACCGGCGCATGGACCGGCGCTCTGGTTGCCGCTATGCTGGACATGCAGCTTAAGAGGGCTTTTCCGTCTATAGCTTTGGGAGTAGCGGCGGCAGGTCTCATAGTAACCATGGCTACTTATGGAGTAAAAGCGATAATCTGATAAGAAAAAGAGACCCTCTTTTTGCAAGATGCAAGAGAGGGTCTTTTCCGTAAAGATCAGATGGAGATTTCACCTTTTGTCAGGAGATATGCAGAGAGAAGAGCCATAGCTATCAGAAAAACGAAAGTGATCTTGTCTGCCGGGCGTGGAAAAATTTTTCCTTTCTGTTCTCTTCTGGCTATGACATATAAGATAGTACCCGGAGCGTAGAGAAGGGCTGATATAAGAAGATGAGTCACTCCTCCCGCATACAGCATCCATATGCCGTAAGCCGAACCCAGGATAGAGTACACCCATACCATGAACTTTCGCCCTCCGTTCATCTGATCCAGTCCTTGCCCCTGGGCAGTCACCTTAAGACAGTAAAAGGCTGACAGAGCGTAAGGAACCATGATGGCGCTGGTGGAGACTGCATAGATTACCTGATATGTGGCGTCGTTAAAGTAGATTATGATGAGAAAGAACTGAGTGACTAAAGTGGTGATAAGAACGCCGCTGATGGGAGATCCTTTTTTATTTTGCTTAGTAAAACTCTTTGGGAAGCAGCGCTGCATGGCAGGCGCGTAAATACTGTCTACACAGAGTATGGTGTAGGTGAATAAAGCTCCTCCCACAGATATTATGACTCCTATGTTGACTAAGGCGCTTCCCCACGAACCTACGACAGATTTTAGAACGAAAGCCATCGGCGGGTTTCCCAGAGCAGCCAGCTTTTCCGTAGTCATTACCCCCATACTGAGTATGGAAATCAGGACGTAGAGGATGAATAAGGAGATGAAGGCCAATATGGTGGCTTTTCCGGCTATAGAAGTGTTTTTGGCCCTTCCGGAGATGACCACGGCGCCTTCTATGCCGATAAACACCCATACGGTGGTATATACTGTAGCTTTAACTTGTTCCATCAGGTTCAGCCCTGATCCTTCTCCTGTGATATTCTGAGAAAATATCTCAAAGTCGAATGCTCCTGCATATACTATAGCTACTATCATGACAGCTATAGGTATGACCTTGGCTATGACTACTACGGTGTTGATGGCAATGGCCTCGTTTACTCCTCCCAGCACGAGAAGGCCGAAGACCCAGACTATCACCGAGCCGAGAATGACGGATATGAGATTAGTACCGCTTCCGAATATGGGAAAGAAATTTCCCAGCGAAGCAAAGAACAGTGTAATGAAAGAAAGATTTCCAAGGAGCGCGCTGAGCCAAAACCCCCACGCCGAGTTGAAACCTATATATTCTCCGAAACCGGTCTTGGCATAGCTGTAAAGGCCGCTGGTAAGATCAGGCCTGACTACGCTGAGTCTGAAAAAACATAATGTGAGCATGAGCATCCCAAGACCGCTTATGCCCCATCCTATGAGGACTGCCAGCGGATAGGCTCCCGAAGCAGCGAAGTCTCCGGAAAGACTGAAGACTCCGCTGGCGAGGGTGGCGCCTACGGCGAACATGGTTATTTTTCCAAGACCAAGACCTTCCTCTTTGTTATTCATAAAAACCCCCTTGTATATTTCAAATGTTTTATTTTTTTTAATGCTCATATTATTATCTGCAAATTTGAGAAAATTTACCCTTTATTTTACGACATTTTATAGTAAATGACGAAAACCATCTGTGAACGTAATTTCAAATATTTGACTCAAAATTAAATCGATATATTGACACAGGTATAAAATTCAAGATAATATAAGACCATGAGAAGCCGCAACTAAAACATTGAGGGAGAACATATGAAATATTTTGGTATCGAGAGAGTGATAGAACCTGTAGGGGCTATACCGCCTACAGCATGGAGATTGGATAACTCCAGAGAAGTCAGACCGGGAGAGATGCGATTAGCAGTCGAAGTCATAAAGCTTGAGGGCGATAACTTCAACCAGATATGCAGCGACTGCCAATATAACGAGAGCCGTATTAAAGAGAGGATACTGACCATCATAAACAAGAGGGGAAAGCTTCAAAACCCGTACACCGAAAGCAGCGGGATCATTGCGGGGACTGTAGAGGAGGTAAGCTGCGGCTACAGGGGAGGTGATTTTAAGGAGGGAGACAGGATAATAAGTCTGGCTTCTATTTCCGGATTTCCCATATATATAGAAAAGATAGATAAAGTGGATTATAATTACGGCGAGATATGGTGCAGCGGATATGCCATAGTATTCGAATCTTCTCAGATAGCTTCGTGGCCGCAGGACCTGGACATAAAACCTCTGCTGTGCGCACTGGACGAGGAAGGCAGTCTTCTGGATCTGGGAGATGTGATGACCCAGAGAAAACCTGAGAGGATAGCGATAGTGGGCAGCAATCTGATAGATATGCTCCTTTATGCCCGTCTGGCAAAGAATTACAGCGACAGCGATGTGAGAATAATTTCAGTGATAGATCAGGATTCGCTTACTTATATAAATAAAAAGGAATTCGAGAAGACTTTCGGGCATCTGATAGACCGGGTATTTTTTGCCGATATGTCAAGGCCTGTAACCGCCTACGAACATATATACAGAGAGGAAGAAGGCCTCATGGACTCTATAATAAATCTTGAAGACATAAAAGGCGCAGAAACCATCTCGGCTCTTTTAGTAAAAAACAAGGGGTTTTTATTTCACGCCGGCGTGAGAAAGAACTATTTTCAGAGTCTGTTGGCTATAGACTGCCTCGGCAAAGAAGTTACGAGCTATGCCTTGGACGGGTATGCGGAAAAAGCTTATGATTTTGCTTCTGACCTCATAAGACAATTGTCGGCTGACCTTAAAGGAATAGACGATATACTGTCCCATCGCTCTAAAAAATCAATGGCGATTCACAGCGCCAAAACGAAAACCAGGGAAAAAGAACATCATAAGACAGAGGACTTTGTATATATGAGTCCTGTGACAGCAGATCTGGTGGATACGGTGCTCAATGTGGCAAAGTATGATTGCAATGTGATCATACAGGGAGAGACAGGAGTAGGAAAAGAAAAGGTACTGGATCTTCTCCACAGGAACAGCCCGAGAAAAGGAAAGCCGTGTATCAAGATAAACTGCGCCACTATCCAGGAAAGCCTGGCTGAATCTGAGTTCTTCGGATATGAAAAAGGTTCTTTTACCGGCGCTCAGGCCGCCGGTAAGGAAGGATATTTCGAGATGGCCAACAATGGGACATTGTTTTTGGATGAGATAGGAACTCTGCCTCTGACTATGCAGTCGAAATTGCTCAGAGTACTTCAGGAAAACTCATATTACAGAGTGGGCGGAACGGAGCAGAAGACAGTCAATGTGAGAGTGATATGCGCCAATAATATTCCCCTGAAAAAATTGGTAGAAGAGGGAAGCTTCAGGGAGGACCTGTATTACAGACTCAATATCTGCCTGATAGAAGTACCTCCTTTGAGACAGCGAAAAGAGGATATAATATGCCTTGCTGAAAACTTTATAAAAAACTACAGCAAAAAATACGGCATTGAAAAGCATTTTACCATAGATGCTTTAGATAAATTATGCGATTACCATTGGCCCGGAAATGTCAGAGAACTGGAGAATACCGTGCATCGTCTTTATATAACGGATAAGGGAGAATTTATCGACGAATATGCCGTAGACGATCTGCTCAATGATACGTTTTATGATGACGTTTTGGTAGATATAAAGAAAGAGTTCAAGAGCAAGGCTTCTATCGACTTTTCAAAGATCATGGAGGATCAGGAAAAAAAGCTCATCGCTTATGCTCTTAAAAAAGAAAAGACTACGAGAAAGGCTGCCGAACTCTTGAATATACCTCAGCCGACTCTGGCAAGAAAAAAGATTAAATACGGACTTTAAAAAACGCCGGGACTTGCGCTCCGGCTTTAATCAGGGAAAAGCAAAAGACAGAGCCATATTGACTCTGTCTTTTGCTGTGTGTGTTTTATTTATATATATTTAGAGGGCTTGTTGTGATGGTGTTTGATTAGAGCATCATCTTTCCGTTAAATGGAGAGTCCACATCGTCTTTGTGGGCTATCTCATCGAAGGTCTCAAGACCTGCTACGATAGTAGCTTTGATTTCATCATCAGTGAAATCTGCCTTTTCCCTTTCTGCAAACGCTTTCATGAATGTCTCGATGGCTTCGAAAGCTACTTCTTTATCGGACATCATGTTCACGTTTACTTCTGTCACTGCTTCTGTGAAAGCTTTATCTAATAATTCTTTTTTACACATCGTACTTACCTCCTGAATTCTTTATATTGTTATCTTTTCTTTACGCAGATATATTATGCAAATGCCGTGCCAAAAAATAGGAGACTCCCAAGAATGGCCAAAATCAGCCGTCTTGGGAGCCCTATGGAATAGTGATGAAACAATGCAATTTTAAGTTTGATTCGTACATGAATCAAGAAATCCAAAATTTTGACTCATTTAAGAGTCAGAAAAGTGTATCGAGACTAATTACTGAATAGTTTTACGCCGCTTTCCCCATCTATGTCATCGACATAAACGGCTACAAGCTCGTCCCTCGAGGTAGGAACGTTCTTGCCTACGTAATCAGCTCTGATAGGGAGTTCTCTGTGCCCTCTGTCGATGAGCACAGCAAGTTGTATTGTCGAAGCACGACCATACTTGGAAATTGCATCCAGGGCAGCCCTTACAGTCCTGCCCGTGTACAACACATCATCAACTAAAATGACGTCTTTTCCCGTAATTGCGAAAGTAATATGACAATCGGTTACAACCGGATCGTCTGAATTTCGTGGAGCGTCGTCTCTGTAAAGAGAGATATCCAGCTCTCCCACAGGTACGTTTACACCCTCTATTGCCTTGATATTACTCGATAAGGCCTCTGCCAGGGGAAGTCCTCTGCGCTTTATTCCCAGAATAACTATATTATCTGCCCCTTGGTTACATTCGAGAACTTGGTGTGACATTCTTTTTAACGCACGGTTCATATCCTCTTTGGTCATCAGATCCGCTTTAAGTCTCATGAAAACTCTCCTCGATTTCTGTAATATGCTGTTATTCAATTATCTCTCCTCCGTCGTGTTTTTGTCAAGGAAATAGTGCAATGTTTTATCTGAAATTTTTTACTTAGTATAGATTTTTGATCGCATAAGATGTTATACTGTATATCAATATGACAGGCGCAGGACGTTTCGTCTCTATAGTAAGGCAGTGTTGATGGGCGGGAGAATGGCGCCGATTTAAAAATATAATTTTAGGAGTTTCAAATGGCAGATTTAGCGCTATATCTGGGAGTTACAATTATTGGTTATTTCTTTGGAAGTAAACTGAGAAGCAAGAGAGACAGCCTTCTTTGGACGGGAAAGGTCCAGACTGTCGCCATAACCCTTCTTGTGCTGTGTATGGGAGCCAGAATGGGCGCTAACAAAGAGATAACGGAGAATCTCAGCACCATAGGAATTTCTGCTTTTTTGATCACCGTAGTGATCATGCTGTTTTCTACTGCTGCCATATATATAGTGAGAAAACTTCTGGGTATAGACAGGTACGGCCGGGTTTCGCAGGGCGAAAAGACTGATAACCGGCAGGTCTTCAATAACCCGGCGCAGATGAAGAATACGGATACTGCCGATCTTAAGGAGCAGGTGCATGCCATAGAGAAAGAAGAAGAGAAACAAAACGTCAATATGATGACAATAGTCATACTCATATCGGTGATAATAGGAATGTTGACCGGATACTTTGTCATAAGAGAGATGTTTGTGGGAAACATGGAAGCCTTCGAAAGTGCGGCAGGCCTTGGAATAAAGCTTGGACTGTGCCTCCTGCTCATATTTGTCGGAATAGATCTGGGAATAGAGGGCAGTGTCATAAGCAACTTTAAAGCGGTGGGGCTTCGCATATTTGCCATACCCGCTGCCGTGGTCGCAGGCACTCTCACGGCTGCATTTGTGATGTCATTCTTTCTGGATCTGACCATGCGGGAGTCTCTGGCCATAGGAGCAGGTTTCGGGTGGTATACTTTAGCTCCCGGAATTATAATGGAAGCAGGACATATGACGGCCAGCGCAGTGTGTTTTCTGCATAACGTTATGAGAGAATTGTTTGCTATTGTGCTCATTCCGTTTGTGGCTAAAAAGATCGGATACGTGGAGACGGTGGGGCTTCCGGGTTCTGCCGCCATGGACGTATGTTTGCCTATAGTGGAGAAAGCCACGAGGAGCGATATCGCCGTATATTCCTTCATATCCGGAGCGATCCTAAGCATATTAGTGCCGATTCTGGTGCCTGTAATCATCGGATAATTATTACGGACGCCGGCAGAGAAGGCGGCATATGATAAATTCATCATCTGAGGGAGAAAAACCATGTCACTACTTCTTTTATATTGGGGAATCATGATCGCCTGTTATGCGGTAGCTTCAAAGTTACGTCATAAAAAAGAGACCTTCCGGTTTACAGAACAGCTTACCAACATAGTCATATATATCTTGGTATTTCTGATGGGTCTTAGGATGGGCGCAAACGAGGAGGTGATTTCAAACCTGGGGTCTATAGGACTTCAGGCTGCAGGGATAACGGTGTTTGTAGTGGGCGGAAGCATACTTGCGGTACATATCGCCAGAAAGGCTCTCAAATTGAATAAAGAGGGGATTTTCGGCCTTCCGGAGGAAGAAGAACAGGTAGGAGAAGAGGAACGGGAAGCCGAGTCGGGAGGCGTCAAGTTTACGCTGATAATCCTGACTTTTGTCGTTGCCGGAATGGCGGCGGGATACTTTATGATACCGGAGATATTCGAGGATACAGACGCTTTTCAGGATATGTCGGGAGACTGGCTGGTAGTGGGTATATGTATTCTTCTTGCTCTTGCGGGATTTAATCTGGGACTCGAGGGAAAGGTAATACAGAGCTTTAAGGGAGTGGGAATAAAAGTTATATTTATTCCTATAGCGGCAGTCGCCGGAAGTCTTATCATGGGCGCAGTCTACGGACTGATATCTTCTCTGACGGTGAGCGAGTCGATTGCCGTCAGCGCCGGTTTCGGCTGGTACACCTTAGCTCCGGGCATGTTGACGGAAGCCGGCTTTGCAGTGGCGGGCGCCGTATCGTTTATGCACAATGTGATAAGAGAGACTCTGGGGATAGTACTCATACCGATAGCCGCCAAGAAGATAGGCTATCTGGAATGTACATCTATACCTGGAGTAGCTGCTATGGATGTATGCCTTTCTATAGTGGAAAGATCTTGCAGAGCAGAAACGGTAGTCTATTCGTTTTGCACGGGAGCTCTGATGTGCGTCTGCGTTCCCGTGGTGGTGACTCTGGCCATAGGATGAAAGACGCAAGGACAGCTGCCTGACGCTTAAAAAGCGGCGGCAGCTGTCTTTTATCATATGATTTTTGTCGTCCAGTCTTTTACGTTAAGGGTTCTGGTTATGAAATCTTCGTAGAACATGGGGTCGTGGGATACCAGCAATATTGTGCCGGGGTATTCTCTGAGGGCTCGCTGCAGCTCTTCTTTTGCGTCCACGTCCAGATGATTGGTAGGCTCATCCAGCACCAACCAGTTGTGTTCTCGGTTCATGACTACGGCCAGGCGGACTTTGGCGTTTTCTCCGCCGCTGAGCACTCTCATCTGACTGGTTATATGTTCGTTGGTAAGACCGCATTTTGAAAGACATAGTCTCACTTCTCTGTTTTCCATGGAAGGAAATTCGGACCAGAAAGTATCCAGAGCGCTCACCGAGGAATCTCTGTCTGCTTCTTGGGCGAAATATCCGGGGAACAGATAATCGCCTAATGACACCTGACCTGAGATAGGAGCTATCTGACCCAGAATAGTCTTTAAGAGAGTGGTCTTACCCAGTCCGTTTGTTCCCGTCACCGCTATCTTTTCGCCCCTTTCTATGGTGAAAGAGACAGGCCTTGTCAGAGGCTCGTCATAGCCTATGACGAGATCTTTTGCTTCTACGATAAAGCGGCTCGGCGTTCTGGCCATAAGAAAGTTGAACTCAGGTTTTATCTTGTTTTGAGGCTTTTCCAATATCTCCATCTTGTCTAATTGCTTCTGCCTGGAATGAGCCATGCCCCTGGTGGCTACACGGGCCTTGTTCCTTGCGATGAAGTCCTCGAGCCTTTCGATTTCGGCCTGCTGCCTTTCATAGGCTTTCAGTTCCTGCTCTTTCTTTATCTCGTACATTCTCATGAAGTTCTCGTAGTCGCCTGTGTATCTGGTCAGGTTGCCGCCTTCCAGGTTATATATAACGTTTACTACTGAATTTAAGAACTCTGTATCGTGAGATACCAGAATAAAGGCGTTTTCGTATTCGCTGAGAAACCTTGTCAGCCACACTATGTGCGGATGATCCAAGTAATTTGTAGGTTCGTCCAATATAAGTATAGAAGGGCTTTCTAAAAGAAGCTTTACCAGAAGCACTTTGGTACGATGGCCTCCGGAAAGGTCGGAGACATCTTTATCCAGACCTATATCTGAGAGACCCAGGCCGCCTGCAACTTCTTCTATCTTTGAGTCAAGCTGATAGAAACCAGAGGCTTCGAGCATCTGCTGTATCTCACCGGCTTCTTCCATCATATCGCTTATGGCCGATTCGTCGGCGTAAGCCATATCCTCATACAGCTTGAGCATTTCCTGCTCAAGAGAATACATATTATCGAAAGCCGTTCTCAGAACTTCTCTTATGGTCATCCCTTTTTTCAAAACGCTGTGCTGATCCAGGTAGCCTACGGTAACGTGGCGCGACCATGTTATATTTCCTTCATCAGGCATGAGTTTTCCTGTAATGATGTTGAGAAAGGTGGATTTTCCCTCCCCGTTGGCGCCTATGAGGCCTATATGTTCTCCCTTGAGCAGCCGGAAAGAGGCATTTTCTAATATCTGTCTGGCTCCGAAGCCGTGGGTAACGTTTTCTACTGTCAATAAGCTCATTTCAGCTTCTCCTTTTGTCATTACGAATATGGTCTTGCAAATCACTGCCGGTACAGGCCGAACCTGAATATGATAGCATATCAGAGGGCAGATTTAAAGAGCATAAGATGCTTCTGCGAAACGACTATGATCTGTAGAATCAAAAAACCTGCCGAAAATCTGAAATCAGTTTGCGGCAGGCATTATGAACGCAAGATATGATCAATTAAAATATCTGAATACACCCTTTACTTTTCCGAGTATCTTGACATCTTTGACTATGATCGGGCTCATAGAAGAGTTCTCGGGCTGAAGCCTTATGTGACCTTCTTCTCTGTAAAAGGTCTTGACCGTGGCCTCACTTTCAAAGCCGTCTATCATAGCTACTACGATATCGCCGTTCCCCGCAGTTTCGGACTGCTGTACCAATATAAGGTCGCCGTCCATTATGCCGGCCTCTATCATACTTTCGCCGCGTACATGCAACATATAGTTTACCCCTCCGGCAGCGTACTGGGCAGGAATAGGGAAAAAGTCTTCTATGTTCTGCTCCGCAAGAATAGGCGTTCCCGCTGCCACACTGCCTACCACGGGTATATTAACTATGCCCGAATGTGCCCGGGCGGAATCATCATACGCAGATGGCTGACTTTCGCCGTGCTTACCTGAAACCGGATCTACTACCATGAGGGCGCGGGGTTTTGAAGGGTCCTTTACTAAATAACCCTGCTTGACCAGACTCTCGATGTCCTTATGAGCCGTTGAAGTAGACTTGATACCCAGCGCGCCGCAGATCTCTCTTACCGTCGGAGGATATCCCTTGGTCTTGATCTCTTCTTTCATGTAGCTGAGTATTCTCTGTTCGCGCTCTTTAAGTGTTGCCATAGTAGTTTCTCCTTTTTTAATCGGACCGTAGCTCCCAGCGTTTGTTATATTAAAATCACTATAGCATAAAAAGAACAAAAAGTAAACACACGTTCACAAATTTATTTAAAGAATTGACAGAGGTCTTCCGTATTTCACTTCTTCTCCGTCTGGTCCGTATTTCTTTCGCTTACCGCTGATAGTTGAAATATCAACCTTCCATATAGCTGTACGATCTAAACTTTTCTCTATTGCCTCATCGAACTGGTACATATTGGAAGGAGTATATCTCTCGCAGATTATTCTCAGGGCATGTATCTTCTCGCTGTCTTTTAGAACTTCCCTGGCATTGCCTGTGACGATGGCTGACTCGTATTCGGTGGTGAATTTATCAAAGGCAGGCCTCACATCTCCTACGAAGACCAGACATACTCGTGGATACGATCTGAGGATATCCGTTTTTCTCCCTTCTTTCGCACAGTGGAAATATACGGTGTCGCCGTCTCTTGCCACAGATATAGGCACTGCATACGGAGCGTCCTGATCTATCATTGAGAGTACTGCGTAACCGCATTTATCGATTATCTCTAACGCAAATTCTTTGGGCATTTCTCTGTCCCGTCTTCTCATTTCGATTCCTCCTTATACTTAAAACATCCCTTTTCATGAGAATATATCACTCCTATGGCTTGAAGATAGGAATAGATTATGACAGTTCCCACGAATTTCATACCTCGCTTTTTCAGATCTTCTGATATTCGGTCAGACAGGGGCGAAGATATCCGGTCACATTCGTATATCACTTTTCCTCCCGTAAATCCCCAGATGTAGTCTGCAAAGGAGCCGAATTCTTCTTGTATAGCCTTGAAGACGGAGGCATTGTTCACAGCAGCGTTTATCTTAAGCCTGTTTCTGATGATCCCGGCGTTTTGCATAAGTTTGGATTTTTTTTCATCATCATACTGACGGACTTTGTCTATGTCAAAATCGTCAAAAGCTTTTCTGAAGGCTGCTCTCTTGTTGAGCACACATTCCCACGACAGGCCGGCCTGAAAAGATTCCAATATGAGCATCTCAAACAGGTGATGATCGTCTCTGGATTCTTCTCCCCATTCATTGTCGTGATAATCTATGTACAGCTGATTTTTTGTGTTGGCCCAGCGGCACCGCGCCGGCCCGTTGTTTGCAGTCATGAGAACTCCTCTCTACTCTGAGATCAAAAGGCCGTAATGTTTCAGAGCGTCTTTTAAAAAATTTTCTTCTACTTCGAGATAATCAGTTATCTCCCAGGTTTCTCTAAAGCCGTCAGCTATGGCGGACAGGACGGCCTCGAGAGGTATTATCTTTTCATATGCCCATTTTCTGGCTCTGAGTTCCTGCCTCTGATTGTCCAGAGGAGTTTGATCCAGTATATTTCCGGAAGTAGTGAAATGATGCCCGATCTCTTCGGCTAAAATACAATACTTTGACGCAGTAGTCATATCATCTCTGAGCCACACTATGCCGCCGGAGTAAAGGCCGATATTTTTGATAGGTCTCTCTTCTATGATGACCTCGTCTTCAAACTCGGCGGTAAGCTTTTCATATTTGTTCATCCGATCAACTCCTTTTTGACTGTATATAGATCCTATCATAAAAGGTGTCCTGTTTTTCACTGTCTACTTTTTAGGTATCATATCACTGATCTTTTCTCTTTGACAGAACGTATTTTTTGAACTCCTCTATTTCTGCCAACTCCTCATCGCTCCATTCTTCATCGTCATGGTGAGCGGCGATAGTATATGCTGCGTCGTCCCAGCCCATCAGATATGAAGGCGTTGTTCCAAGGGCAAGGGCCAGCGATTCTATCTTATCGGCGGGAATGTTGGTTATGATATTGTTCTCGTATTTATGGATAGTCTGCTTGGTGGTACTCAGCTTTTCCGCCAGATCATCCTGAGTAAGGCTGTTTTTTCTTCGAAGCTGTTTTATTCTGTCTCCTATAGTCATCATTTTTAACCTCTCCTTAAAAGTAACTTGATTATATCATAAATATCGAAAAAATCAAGAAAAATAACTTGACAAGTGACAAATGATGTGTGCTGATTGCCAATCAGAGAGAAAGGTAGGAGAGATGGATAAGAATAGACTTTTAAAATTTAAGAAGCCCAATAAAGAGATAGAAATAATAAAGAGAGAAATACGGGAATTGGAGTGTAAACCTTCAGAATATGTCGCCGATACCGTCAGGGATTATACTTACGGATATGGAATCATCAGTGGGTTCTATAGGATCATCAAAAGTATCATTTGTAATAGTAACATCACAGAGCGGCGGAGACACCTGGGAAAACATCTATGTTGTAGGAAGGTGGAAGTAACACCTGTCTAACCCCTCGCCGGTACTAAAAAAGCTATATGTGCGGAGGAATCTCTCGCACATATAGCTTGAATCATGCACCTTCTATTAGAAGTTGAGCTCGTTGAACTTGTCGATGATTCCCTGATCTATTCCGTCAGAGCCGGATGGAACCAGGACTACTCCGTCTTTATAAGCTGCAGCTTTTATTACGGCTATACCCATCATGTCGTAGCCTTCACCGATGACATCTTTATAAGCGTCTGAACTTTCATCATATATGTAGATTTCAACATCTCCATAACCTGCTCCGTCAGTAGCGCCTACCATCTCAAAAGCCTTCTCCTGCTTTTCATCAGTGAGACCTAAGGCTTCCGCTACGGCGTCTACTGTCTTCTCGACCTTAGGAACGTCTTTTTCCGCGGACGCGCCAGAATCGCTGCCTTCGTCCTTTGAGCCGCAGGCGGCCATTCCCAGACATAACATCAATGACATCATCAATACTAAAACCTTCTTCATACTTTCCTCCTGTTTAAACAATGAATATTATTTATTACGACCATGACTTGGCAGTAACCTGCGAAAATGAATATTTTAATCTAAGCTTGGCAGCAGATACCGAAAACTTTGTTAAAAATATTTCTTTCTATAAAGGAACAATAACATAAACTGCTTCAACAATCAATACTTTAGGCACAAATAAAACCGGGACATCGGCTGACGTCCCGGCTGAAATGGTGCGCCAAGCGGGAATCGAACCCGCGGCCTTCACATTCGGAGTGTGCTACTCTATCCCCTGAGCTATTGGCGCAAAACATACAATATATTTATATCATAAATTTTGCATTAGTTAAAGACAAATTTTTCGACCGGCATAGAAAGGATAGCAGCGCAGAATACGATAAAAGCCTGATACTCTTCTCAAAAGCCGGGGAAGAAAAAACAACCTTAAGTCTTTGCGCTATCTGCGGCGTCTGTTAAAGGAGTCTGAACCGGGATTTCTCATATCGTATCAGGCCGTCACGGCTCATTTTACTCAGTTCTGCAGACATGGCGCTGCGGTCCACACAAAGGAAATCCGCCAGTTCCTGACGGTTAAAAGGAATAGAGAATTCGGCAGATCCGGTTCTTTTGGCCTGCGCCGAAAGATATGAGAGAAGTTTTTCACGAGTACTTCGCTTTGAGAGAAAGTCTATCTTTCTGTTCAAAATGAGATTTTTTTCTGACACGATCCTGAGAAGATTTCTGATAATTACACCGTGAAATTCACACCCTTGGCCGCATGTTGTAGTGATGCTTCTCAAGTCTATAAACATGATCTCAGAAATTTCTTCTGCAAAAACACTTACCGGCATGAGATCCGTCCCGGCGCAGGCAAAGACTTCGCCGAACATCTCTCCGGTAGATACGATAGCTACTATATTGCGGTTTCCGTAGTAGTCTTCTCTGACGATATGTACTTTGCCGGAGAGAACGATTCCCACATTGCCCGCGGGATCGCCTTCCAGAAAAACGGCGCTTCCTTTTTTATATCTTATGATCTTAGCTTTTAAGCATGACAACATGCTGTCGATGTCTTCCGGAGCGATACCGTCGAACAAGCCGCACATATCAAGCTGTGAAAAAAATTTTTTCATATTCACCTCTTTTGTTGTAAAAACAACAGAATTTATAGATGTATTATATTAGAATGTGACCATAAAAGCAAGCTATGGAGGTTGACAATATGATTAGAAAGATTATAAAGATAGACCAGGAGAAATGTAACGGATGCGGAGCCTGCGCTTCTGCATGTCATGAAGGCGCCATAGGTATGGTTTTTGGAAAAGCTAAACTTATGAGAGAAGACTATTGCGACGGTCTGGGCGACTGTCTTCCGGCATGTCCTACAGGAGCTATAACTTTTGAGGAGAGGGAGGCTCCGGCCTATGACCATGAGGCCGTCATGGCAAATAAGGCCAAAAAAGAAAGCCAGGGAAAACAATCCGGTTCTATTCCGTGCGGATGTCCCGGAAGTATGTCGAAATCTATAGACAGACAGGCAAAGGGAGAACCGCAGGCACATATGAGCGATGCTTTTGAGATGAAGAGCCAGCTTTCCCAGTGGCCTGTACAGATAAAACTGGCTCCCGTGAACGCTCCTTATTTTGACGGAGCTAATTTGCTGGTAGCGGCAGATTGCAGCGCCTATGCGTATGGAGACTTCCACAATAAATTTATCAGAAACAGGGTGACGCTCATCGGATGTCCTAAACTGGATGAGGGCGACTACAGTGAAAAACTGACCGCGATCATAAAGGCAAATGATATCAAGAGTCTGACCATAGTAAGGATGGAAGTGCCTTGCTGCGGAGGCATCGAATTTGCAGCTAAAAAGGCGCTTCAGGAAAGCGGAAAGTTCATACCATGGCAGGTGGTTACAGTTACTACTGACGGAAAGCTGCTGGACTGATTCTGAGACTCAGCAGCGCAATACTTAAGAAAGACCGTCAATTCCTGCGTATATATTCTTTTGCGTTCATGGCAGCTACCGCTCCGTCGGAAGCTGCCGTTATTATTTGTCTCAGCGGCTTCGTGCGTAGATCGCCTGTGGCAAACACTCCGTCTATATTGGTCCTGGTGGTCTCATCGGCTATGACGTATCCGTCTTTATCTGTCTTTAAATGGGACCTTAAGAGCCGTGTATTAGGTGTTTTTCCTATAGCGACGAATATACCGTCGCAGTCTATGACGCCCTTTCTCCCGGAAGTCTTGTCGGTGAGAGAAAGCCCTGTCACTGCACCGTCTTCTGACAACAGACCTGAGACTTCCGTATGATAGAGGACCACTATATTAGACCTGCGCAGAACGTCGTTTATTAGACTCTCATCTGCTTTGAAGCCGCCGCCCTCGTGTATAAGATAGACTTTTTTACATATGTCTGAAAGAATTACGGCATTGTCGAGAGCTGCGTTTCCTCCGCCTATGACGGCGGCCGTCTTTCCCTTATAAAAATCATCTCCTTCAGATATATAATAGTTTACGCCTCTGCCTGACAGAACCGATTCGCCGGGAAGACCCAGCCTGCGGGGAGAGGCGCCCATGGCCAATATCACAGATCCGCATTTGAAATCTCCTTTAGTGGTGAATACAGTCTTTTCTCTTTCCTCGAGATTTAAAGAATATACTTTTGCAAAAAGCGTCTTAGCTCCGTGATTTTCGGCGTCTGCTCTCATCTTTTCCAAAAGCCTTGAGCCTTCTATGCCGTCTTCGAAACCGGGATAATCCACATTGACGGGTGAAGATATCTGGCCTCCGGCGTGGGTTTCTTCTATTATGAGAGTTTTCAAAGATGAGCGGGCACAATAGATAGCGGAAGTGTATCCGCCCGGACCTCCTCCTATTATAATGACATCGTAATCAGTTTTCATCATGACCTCCAAAATCGACTTTTCCTTAGTATTTCATCTTATGAGAACATGTATACATTGACAAATTTTTATTCTGTGAGATAATTGAACTATAGTACAAAAATGAACGAGAGTACAATTTAATGCTGAGAAATGGAGAATATAATGGAGAAGAAGAATGACAAAAAACTCACCAGAAAAGAAAACTCTTTGCAGGTAATCAAGTTTATCATTTTTTCGGTATCGGCAGGCGTCATACAGACCATTTCTTTTACCGTCATAAACGAGCTTACCACTTGGAAGTACACGCCCTGCTATCTGATCGCCCTTACCCTTTCGGTGCTCTGGAATTTTACCCTCAACAGAGAATTTACTTTTAAATCGGCCAATAATATTCCTGTAGCTATGGCCAAAGTAGCGGCGTTTTACTGCGTGTTTACGCCTCTTTCCACATGGTGGGGCTCGGCTTTGACAGGAGCGGGCTTTAACGAGTACATAGTGCTCTTTGGAACTATGGCCGTCAATCTGACTTCAGAATTTCTATACGACAGATTTTTCGTTTTCAGAGGAACTATGAATACCAATAAGAGGGCTCAGAAGGAAACGGCTTAGTAGTTTAGGGCAGAGAGGCGAATAGACAGAAATATGGATAAACTTTCTAAAAAGGAAAAAAGCAGACGAAAGATAATGCATGCTGCCAAAGGGCTGTTTGAAAGAGACGGCATAGACAACGTCACTTTTGGCAGGATCGCCGAAGAAGCAGACGTATGCAGAACTACGGTATTCAACCATTTCTCCGGCACGGCGGAGCTGATGCTGGCCATAATGAGTCAGGAAATAGAGGACATAAGAGACTTCTGCCGGGAGGAAAACTATTCAGGAAAAGAACTCATATACGCTCTCTTTGGAAAACTCATCGAAGATACGGCCTATTATCCGACTCTTGCTACTCGCCTGATAAATAACGCCATACTTGAACACGAGCGAGACAATCCTGTCAAGATAATAGAGGAGATGACCATGGCAGGCTTAAGGGCAGACGGCTTTACAGATGAGGAGAGCAAGCGGCTGACCGTATTGACAGAAGGCGCCTACTTCGGACTAATAAACCATTACCATATAAACGACATGAAATTCGAGGCGGAAGCGATGAAAATGGAGTTTCAAAAACTTCTGTCCGAGATAATATAGGAGGAAAAGATATGAAAAATTGCGGAATAAGCAGATGGGATGATCCAGATAAGATCAACACTCAGCTGAAAGCTCTTACGGAGCAGCCCATATGGGAAGTCAACGATGATTATTATGAGAACGTTATTTTGAAGTATTACGATGAGAAATGCAAAAAATCACAAAGTATATATGAAGAAGCGAAGCAATATATACCGGGCGGCGTGCAGCACAATTTGGCTTTTAACAAACCTTTTCCTGTGGCATTTGTCAAGGCCGAAGGCGCCCACCTCTACGACAGTGACGGCAACGAGTACATAGATTTTCTCCAGGCGGGAGGTCCTACCATATTGGGCAGCAACTATGAACCCATCCGTGAGGCGGTGATAGAACTCCTTAAGACTTGCGGCCCTGTGACGGGACTGCTCCACGAGGCGGAACTGCTTATAGCTAAAGAGATAAATAAGCATATGCCTAACGTGGAAATGTTCAGAATGCTTGGAAGCGGTACTGAATCAGTCATGGCCGCCATAAGGATAGCCAGGATAGCCACAGGCAATAAGAGAATCATAAAAATAGGAGGAGGATATCACGGGTGGAGCGACCAGATGGTATATGGACTTAAGATACCGGGAAGCCGCGGTCTGCTGGAGTCCCACGGTATACCGGCAAAATCTTACGGGCGCACCGACGAAGTAAGACCTAACGATCTGGGTATGCTGGAAAAAATGATGAGAAGGAATAAACTCAAGGGCGGTACCGCCGCCGTCATCGTTGAGCCGGTAGGCCCCGAGAGCGGAACACGTCCGGTGGCGCTTGACTATAATAGAGGCGTCAGGCAGCTTTGTGATAAGTACGACGCTCTGCTGATTTTCGATGAAGTGGTCACGGGATTCAGGGTGGCTCTCTCGGGAGCTCAGGGGTTCTTCGACGTAGTTCCCGATCTGACAGTTTTCGGAAAGATAGTGGCGGGAGGCTACCCTGGAGCCGGCGGCGTCGGAGGAAAAAGAGAATACGCTCAGCTTATGGCGGCGGGAGTGGCAACAGGCAAACACAGAGCATATGTGGGAGGTACGTTGGCTGCCAATCCTATGTCGGCGCTTGCAGGGTACACTGCTATAAAGGAGATCGCCCGCACCGACGCCTGCCGCAAGGCCGGAGAAGCCGGCGACAGACTGGCCGACGGATTGAAGGAACTGCTGGAAAAATACGGGCTTCCGTTCGTATGTTACAATCAGGGAAGCATAGTCCATCTGGAATGTACCGGAGCCATGAGCTTTGACTTTTCTTCTTTCTCTTTAGCAAAATCAGCCGTAGGGCTTCTCAAAAATAAGTCCATGATGTACGAGAGAAAAGATTCGATGGAAAGGATGGGGGCTGCGTATATGGCCAACGGACTGGTAACGCTGGCCGGAAGCAGACTTTATACGTCTTTGGCAGATACAGATGAAATCATAGACGAGGCTCTTAACAGATTTGAACGAGTTTTCAGAGAAGTAGTAAAGACGGATAAGTGTAAGGCAAAGTAGCGGGAGGCTTCTATGGAAAGATACATATTGTCCCACGATATGGGAACCGGCTCAGACAAAGCTGTATTGGTAGATTACAGCGGCAATATAGCAGCTACAGCAGTTGCGCCTTACCCGACTTTTTATCCAAATCCGGCGTGGGCGGAACAGGATCCTGAAGACTACTGGAAGGCCGTAGCTCAAAGCAGCAGAAGGATTATTGAAGACACCGGAATATCGCCGGAACAGATAAAAGGCATAGTATTCTCGACTCAGGCGCAGGGAATAATACCTGTAGACAGGGATGGAGCCGTCTTATATAACAATATAACCTGGGTGGACGGACGGGCTCAGAAGCAAGCCGAAAACATAATGAAGAAACTGGGAGGCAAAAAACTTTTTTCCATGGTGGCGGGGACCCCCATAATGGGAAAGGACTGTATTCCAAAGATAATCTGGCTGAAAGAAGAAAGACCGGAAATATATTCAAATACATATAAAATACTCGACGTAAACGGATATCTCAAATACAGATGTACCGGAAAGATGGTAACCGAACTGTCAGGGGCGTCTTCTTACGGTCTGGACCTGAAAAAGAAGCAATGGCTGTCCGTCATGAAGATGACGGGAGTCGATATGGAAAAGCTGCCGCCTTTAGTCCTAAGCACCGACATAGTGGGAGGGCTTACGGAAGAAGCAGCCGGTCAGATGGGACTTTTAGCAGCAACCCCCGTATTCGGAGGATGTGATGATGTGCAGGCCGCAGCCGTAGGCTCCGGTATGTGCGGAGACGGCGATATACATATATATCTTGGAACCTCCGCATGGGTAGCCGCAGTTAGCAGGACGGCGGATAAATTTATGAACGGCGCCGCAGCGATCCAAAGCGCAGACAGGGAGATGAATCTGATAGCCGGCATCACCGAGTCCGCAGGTGCCAATATACAGTGGCTGCAAGAACAATTTTTCTCTGCCGAAAAGAAAGAGTACGGAGATAAGATCTTTGAATACATGGATGAAGTGATAAAGAAGATCCCGCCGGGAAGCAATCATCTCATATGTACTCCATGGATGCTGGGAGAGAGGTGCCCAGTCTCTTCAACTACTACAAGAGCTACGCTTTTCAACATAAGCATGGTACATACCAGAGAGCATCTGATGAGGGCGGTATACGAGGGAATAGGATATAATCTGAGATGGATTCTTGAGAATTACAGCAGAGATTATGGATTTTCCTGCGATAATTTTAGAATAATAGGAGGAGGCGCTCTGGACGACACGTGGATGCATATAATCGCTGATATAACCGGAAAATGTTTTTCGGTGGTGAAAGATCCCAGAAACGCAGGTGCGGTCGGGGCTGCGGTGGTAGCGCTGATAGGTTTAGGAGAACTGCCGGGCTTTAGCGCAGCCAAGGATTTTGTACAGGTGGAAAGGTGTTACGAGCCTGACCCTAAAAACAGAAGAGTGTACGACCATCTGTTTGAAAACTATAAAAGAGTATATAATTCTTTAAAAGACACTTACATAAAAGCTAACGGGCAGCGGTTTAAAGGGGAAGAAGAATGAACGAAATTTATGAAGTCATGAAGAAGTACGGGGAGATGATATCCTCTCAAGGGTATCCCATAGGTCGGACCAAGATGATGATAGAGACCCCCAAAGGCGTATTTGCAACAAGAGATGATGCGGACATAGGAGAGCTGAGGGAAGAAGATATAGAGAAGCTCGGCATTGAAAAACTTCCGATACCTGAGGCTGAGATGAAAGCCGTGGTCTATTCTCAGACTCCTTGCTGCCAGAAAGCCCTGAGAGAAGCCAGACCTTTTAAAGCATGTCTTGACGATATGGCCCAGGTTTTTGGTCACACTGCATATATAGCAGACGGAAGAGACGGCAACGCTTCAATGGGTAAATCCATCGGAAAAGCTCTCAGAGGCAACGCGGGCTGTCTGATACTGCGAGGTACAGATAAAAAGGGAAAGGGCACAGGATACACTTTGACCATGGGGCGGAGCCTCTACGAAGCGACGGTAGCCATGACAGTGCTGGAAAAATCTGCGGAGATATCATTCTTGGCGGAAAAAATCGGCGGAGGAAAGCCTATCGCCAAGTGGGAGGCCAGGCTCATGAGATACGTGTATAAAAAGAAGTATTCTAAGGCCGAAGAAAGGGTGAAGATGGCGGAGACGGGACAGGGAACCAAAGAGATGGCCGATGCGGGTTCTCATATCCGCAAACAGGAAGCAGCGCCTTGCGAGCAGAGGCTGAGAGAACTTCTAATGCAGTACGGACGAAAGCTGGTGGAGACGGGTCTGGTACAGGGGACCTGGGGAAATCTGTCTGTAAGACTGGACGAAAGATATATGCTTGTCACCCCCTCGGGCCTCGACTATATGAGACTTGGCGCGGAAGATATGGTAAAGGTCGATATAAGATCGCTGGAGTATGAGGGAGATATAAAGCCCACCTCAGAAAAGGGACTGCACGCAGCCATATACAAGAAAAGACCTGATGTAGGCGCTGTCATACATACCCATTCCAAGTACTGCAGCGTATTTGCTGCTGCAGGCAAAGACATGCCTGTCCTGAAAGCTTATAGTTCGGTCTTCGGCGATAAGGTCAAGACGGCGTCATACGCCCTCCCGGGCAGCAAATCTCTGATGAATAATACGGCGGAGGCTGTGGGGAATAATTACGGAGCGATAATGTCAAATCATGGAATGGTAGCTTGCGGAAGGGATCTTGAAGCAGCTTTCGAGAATTGTGTAAATTTAGAGGAAAACGGGAAGAGATACCTCAGCGATATCGTATGATGCTTAGACGCTAGGCAGATTTTCCTCGCCGTAAAAATAATTATTGACAGACTTACGCCATTGTGATATTCTGTATGGGTATGAAGAAGAAGTTATCCGCTTCTCACCTGCCCGGACAGAGTTTCCGGCTCAGGTTAATAGAGACATCTGCGTCATATTCAGGCGTATAGGCGGATACTTCATGTATCCGCTTTATTGTTGTTTAGTATAAATTATTCTGATATTATGCGTAGACGAGATGAAGCGAGATCGAAATCCGATCGGCTGAATAGAATTTCAGCAAAAAATTAGGAGGTGTAAGAACCATTAGCAAGGAAAATCTCATAAACGAAGAGATTCGTGACAAAGAAGTAAGACTGATCGATTCCGACGGCACTATGCTGGGCGTAATGCCTATCGACAAAGCCATGGATCTGGCCAACGAAAGAAAGCTCGATCTTGTAAATATTTCGCCTAACGCCAAGCCGGCAGTGTGTAAAATACTCGATTACGGCAAGTACCGCTATGAGCTTCAGAAGAAAGAGAAAGAAGCCAAGAAGAAGCAGAAGACTACTCAGGTGAAAGAGATCAGACTTTCGACCTTTATAGAGGCTCACGACATTCAGGTAAAAGCTAAAATTGCAGCTAAGTTTTTAGCTGACGGAGATAAAGTCAAAGTGGGTCTGAGATTCAGAGGAAGAGAGAGAGATTACGCTGCCAAGGGCATGGATGTTATGAATACTTTTGCGGAAGCAGTTTCAGACGTAGGCGTGGTTGAAAAGAAGCCCGTCTTTGAGGGCCGCAATTTGACTATGTTTTTAGGACCGAAGTCAGATAAATAGCATTTGGCATGGGCTTTTGCGTCTCTTACGGATTGTACTAAAAGAGGCTCGGTTGAATCATTGCTGAATGTGATAAACATAAAAGATATTGATACAGGAGGAGAACGTCATCATGGCAAAGAATAAGATGAAATCCCACAGAGGGGCATGTAAGAGAATGAAACTTACCGGAAGCGGAAAAGTTAAGAGAAATAAGGCATATAAGAGCCACATTCTTACTAAAAAGGCAGCTAAGAGAAAAAGAGGCCTGAGAAAAGCTACTACTTTAACCAGCGCAGATCTGAAGAGAATGCTCAGATCCATGGCAAAATAATTGCAAGTTTAGGAGGTAAGAAATATGGCAAGAGTAAAAAAAGGCGTAAACGCCCATAAGAGACATAAGAAGATTCTGAAGCAGGCAAAAGGCTTCTATGGCGCAAAGAGCAAAGTTTTCAGAGCCGCTAACCCTGCGGTGATGAGATCTTTAAGATCTGCATATGTAGGAAGAAAGCTTAAAAAGAGACAGTACAGACAGATGTGGATAGCCAGAATCAACGCAGGCGCAAGAATGAACGGAATCAGCTACAGCCAGCTGATGAACGGCCTGAAGAAGTCCGGTATCGAGATCAACAGAAAGATGCTTTCAGAAATGGCCATACATGACGCTGCAGGTTTCGCAACGCTGTGCGAAACTGCTAAAAAGGCCGTAAAATAGCAGATGATATGAAAAGAGGGTGTCCCAAAACTATGATTTATTAAAATCATAGAGAGGGGCATCCTCTCCTTATATTTCTGAAATGGGTTTTCTCATAAAAAACAGCACCGGATATTCATCCCTCCGGCGCCATCTTTGTGATGTTATGGGCGATTGATAGCAATCCTCACTCTATTTTTACCTTATCCGCTCCGCTTGATTGTTTATGTTACGTTTAGTTTAAGGCTGATCCACTCGAACCTTTGTTTTAACGTAAAACGAGTGGGTAGGGACC